>JAALOO010000657.1_pt1 | contig 29304 bp, 22 predicted proteins | sample 7257641 | NCBI WGS metagenome assembly JAALOO01 (sample SAMN14085613, study PRJNA598686) | mite metagenome | biome: ENVO:01001000; feature: ENVO:01001002; material: ENVO:01001226; isolation source: single female mite from University of Michigan culture on fish food culture... ...
TAAGATTTTAAAGAAAACTGAAAATCTCTATAGGAATTATACGAGAGCCAAAAAATAGAATATTTGACTCACTCTCACCTTAACTGGTCACAATAATTATTTTTTTTATCAAATTAACCCAACTAAATATTATAAAATAGACACTACTTTCCATTGCTTTCAAGCAAAACTAAATTTTTAAATCTTAAACAATGTAATTTATAGAATCATAAATGTAAACACAAAAATCATATAGAATGAATAAAAAAAATTTTCAACTGTTCTAAATAAATACTTTCAAAAATCGAATTTTTTTAGTTTAACGCCAGTGAGTAGATATTTATTAGTTTTGTATTCAGTCAAAAACCGCAACTCGATAACTCTTACAGTGTATTTTTTAAAATCAAAACAAATCGTATAAAACTTATTCAAAAAATTCGAATTTATGATTTTAAAAATGCCCCGGTGTTTAAAAATTTTAAATTCAGTACCATTTTAAAAAAGCCATTTAGCTTAATTCTTGAATAAAAACAATTTTGCAATATTTTACACGATGTAATTTATAGAGACAAAAAAGTGCGTTAAGAGGGAGAAACATCATTTTATTTAGTAAATCTAGATGGATAGATTTTTATTTGTAATTTACTGCGTTCATTCAAAAATTTTTAAATTTTTTTGTCAGCATTTTACTGCTGTTTTAACAAAAAATTAAACAACTAAAAAATTGGTAAAAAAATTAGCTTTTTTATTTTAACAAAATTGCGTGTGTGTTTGTGCAAATTTACGTTATTGTATGCCAAAAATATAAAATTGTGACAAAATTGTTTTTTAAGTAAAGCAAAGAAGTTTAGAAAAAATGTGTTTTTCATTGTAAAACTTGTTTTTGGAATGGACACAGAGTGATGGCGTTGATGTTGAAGAAAGTAGATAGATAGTATAATATTATCAAGTGTGGGTAAATTTAAAAAAGTGATACAGAAGTTTAGAAAAGTAAAAAGTAATATAATGCTCGTAAAAATGTTGATATAAGTTGTTAATAAGTAAAAAGTACAAGATAAACTTTTTGTTAAAAATATGAAATTGCTTGCAGTATTTTAAAAAAGAAAATAACTTAAAAAAATAAAAACAGATCACAAAAATAAGCATTGATAACTTAAAAAATAAAGTGAAAGTTCTTTCTGCTTGATCAAGTAGTAAACGCAACCTTAAATCAAAATAGAGTAGAACTGAACACATTCGGGAGTGTGTTTGTGAACACATTTAACTTAAAATTAAAAAACTTAATCTGAAACTAAAATGCTTAAAGTATGTCATTATGCAAGCTTTTTATAAAAGCAGTTTTGCAAAAAAAGTATTTGTTCAAAAATTCATTTGCTTACTGAATAGAGTGTGATCACAAGATTGTTTAAAAATCTAAAAAGATCATTCCAGTGTGTTTTTCATCGATAAAATAATTACTTTGTGGTAAATGTGAATAAACTAAACTTAAAATTTACTATTTGATTAGTTAAATAAAATGAACATATTTGTTGTAGTAATTGTATAAACACACAGAGACCAATCAGAAAATGTGTTGAGAAATCTGCGAAAAGTTATCAGAGATATGCCAACTAATCAATTAAACAGTAAATCTGACAGAAAGTACAATGAATGGAAGAAAGTGAAAAGATTGACAGTAGAGAAAGATGTGTCAATGCATAAAATAGAAACATAAGTATTGGTAATTGCAAAAATAGCCACAGTATAAACGATGGTTACCAGAATTGTTATTGAAAGTGGAAGCAATCTAGAGTAAACAAAATGAAACAAGTTGAGAGTTAGTTAAGAAAAAAATGTACTAATTACCTAAGCAAAACACTTACAGTTGGTAACACGCACATTAGCGATGTGTAGCAGTTTTTTGTTGAGACTTACGAAGATTACAGTTGCCAGTTAAGCACCTCGGGGAAGAACTCTTCGACTAGCTCGTCAAAGAGGTCGCTGAGTTCGTGCACCGCCGCGGCCCTCGCCCGCTGCTTCTTGCCGCGGACGGAGATGATGATCGCCCGAATCATCATGACCATGTCGTAGTAGAGCATGCCAATGGAGCGGTAGTGGCGGCTCTGGTGGCGTCGGCAGACCACCTCCCAGGTGGGCACACAGCGGAAGCGGTCGTAGATGCGGTCCGCCAGGTGGATCTGCTCCTGGTAGTCCTCGGTGAGGACGGACAGTCGGTCCACGCCCTCGGCGCTGGCCAGCTGGCTGTACTTCTTGAGGAAGGCGTTCATGGCGTACCAGTCGGCGTCGCTCACCGGCGGCAGGTCGGCAAATTGGCGTCGTCGGCGGAGCAGTTCCTGCTTGAAGGCCGTTCGACGAAGTTTCTCCGCCGCTCGACGGCTCATGCCAGTGGTGTCGACGGCGGCGACGGCCGCCTCCGCCGCCTCCATCATCTCCTTCTCGGTGGGGTCGTCCAGGCGGGCGAGCTCATTTTCGAAGAGCATCGGATACACGGGCAGCGTCTCCGCCTCCTCGATGATGCACTCGAGGAGGACGGCGGCAGTGCAGTCACAGAGTTCGCCCTCGTACAGCTCCTCCGGTACGGTGATCTCGTCGGTGAAGTTGCACTTGACAAAGAACTGGTGGTTGTCCTTGTCGCCCATCACCAGCAGCTTGGGAATGCCCCGGTCGAGGCAGTACCGCTTGACGATGTTCAGCATCGCCCGGCCGAAGCCCTTGCCCTGCATCTGCCGCGACGTGGTGCAGTAGACGATCTCGCAGTAGCCCGCCTCGGGGTGCGGCTTGAAGACGGTGCAGCAGAAGACGCGCTTCTGGCGGATCATCACCAGGGTCTTCGTGCCCTCGGCGAACATGTACTGGTTGACGAACTCCGGCAGCATGTTAGGCAGGCAGACGCGCACCACCTCCTGCACCTCCATGAAGAGTAGCTGCTTCCGCTTGACGTACTCCGAGCGAATGGACTTGCCCATGCCGAAGGTGTACCACGGCTTGGGGTCCTTGCGGCTGCTGTTCGGGGCCATCACCAGCGGAAAGTGGTCTCGGTGGATGTAGCAGGCGGTGACGCCGTCCAGGTAGTCCCAGGGCTTTCGCTTCGGCGGACTGCCGTCATCGACCTCCTCCTCGATGTACACGTCCTCCTCCTCGTCGTCGTCATCTGAGTCGTCGCTGCTGCTGACGTAGCCCTCCTGGTCGCGGCGGCGGCGCTCGCGGAGGATGGCATTTCGAATGCGCGCCGACTTGCGCAGCACCCGACCGAAACCGATCGAGTCGTCGCTGTCCTGGCTCTCCTCATCAGAAGAGGAAGAAGAGGCGGAAGAAGAGGAGCGGCAATCGTCGGAGGAGCCCTCCCCCGATGTGGACCGCATAGAGGCGGTGGATCGTCTTGAGCGGGACAGGGCAGAAGTGGAGGAAGAAGAGGATGTTCCGGGCAGCTGGTAGCGACGTGGTCGTCGTGAGCGGAAAGAAGTGGGGGCTGAAGAGGAGTTGGGCACAGCGGCGGCAACAGCGGATGTGCTTGCCTTTCGTCGCTTCAGTGTCAAGCGAACGGCCTTTCGTCGGCGTCGCTTTTTGGGCGCCACAGTTTTCATCGACTTGGAAGTGGGCACTGATCGCTTTCGGCGCGATTTGCTGGGCCCAGCCTTGCTCAGCTCACTGGCGCTTGTGGTGGCGGTGGTGTTGCCACCGCTGCTGTTGCTGCTGTTGCTGCGTTCTAGCTCCGTTTGCGTGTCAGTTTCTGCAGATGATGATGAGGAAGAGCTGCTTTCTTCACCCTCCTCATTGCCAGTCAGCGACTCAGATCGTTTCAACTTCTTCGGACGGCCGCCGCCTCGGCGTCCACGTTCCTGCTCCTTGCGGGTAGCCTTTTTGGCGCCTGTCTCAGCTTTGCTGGCAGCCTTGGTGGGCGTCACGGTTCGTTTGCCTTTGGACGGAGCGGGTGAGCTGCTGCAGCTGGCGTTGCCGCTAGAGTGGACACCACTCTCCAGAGAGCGCTTCTTTGGCCGACCACGCCCAGGAGAAGAAGATGCTTTGCCCTTCTTTTGCGCCTTCTTTTCCAGAGAAGGTGAAACACCTGCTGAAGAGCTGGAAGCGGCTGCTTGAGCCGCAGCCGCCGCCGCCTGTTCCGCCGCCTGCGCCTGGGCAATGTCGGCCATTAGACGATCGATCTCGGCCACCTCCGCCTCATCGGCCCTCTCCCGAATGGAAAGGAGGCTGTAGTGTGAGTAGTGCGGCAGGCCCAGGTACTGGCCCAGTCGGGGCTCATCGCTGACCGCCGGTCGGCCGTGCAGCTCCAGCGCCCGAATGATGGCATGACAGCGCCGACTGAGCGTGTCGTAGAAGAGGCTCTTGATGGCGACGTCCGCCGGGCCGCTGATGAACGGCTGAAAAGGGCCGTCGAAGAAGACAAAATCGGCCACGTCCTCCACCAGCTCCAGGTTGACGTCGTCGCAGTGGCTGACCACCAGCTGCATGTACGTGATGATGCGGCGGATGAGGAAGGTGAAGAAGCCCTTCGCCTCGACCAGGGCGTTGTAGCCCATCGGGTGGTCGATGTCCGCCAGGTTCGGCTCTCGTTTGTCGGTGCTGGTGCGCAGGCCCAGAACGTAGGAGATGTGCGGACAGCGCTGTAGGGCGCTCAGGTGAAAGGAAGCGAGCGGGAGCTCAGGACGTTTTGCAACGGCGGTAGAAGAAGTGGAAGCTTCTAAAACTGAGCCGCCGCCGGTTTGTTCGACGCCGCTGTCTGCGCCACTTTCAGCACTTTCCTCGCCACTGCTGATGCTGCTTTTGTTGTTGTCCTTCTTTTCACTCTTCTTTTCTTGTCCTGAAGGCGGCACACCTCGCGGCGGTCGCTTGCAGTACTCGGCAAAGCCGCCCGGCTCCAACAGCGGCTTCAGCAGGTGCGACTCCAGACTGGTCACCAGCTGTTTTGTCTCCACCACCAGATCGAGAATCTGCGAAAAGTGACAGTAGCAGAGGGTGGGACTGTCCAGGCTGACGAAGGACACCACGTTCTTCAGGCGGCCCTCACTTCGCACCACCAGGTCGTCGTCCTCCGACTCGGTGAAGGCCACCTCCGAGCTGGACACGGTGATCACAACGGTGGTGTTCGTCTGTAGGGGCGGATTTTTGTGCGTCGCCAGGCCGTCCAGCTGAAAGGGACTGGCGGCATCGAGCTGGGCGCTCTTCATTGACGTGTACGCGGAGATCTTCTGTGAGACTCGCCGCGCCTGCCGAACCAACAGGTCGCTGATGACGCCCATGTGGTCGGCGGCGCCGGCGGCCAGCTGCCCGATTGACCGACAGGCGGAGAAGGTGGCCGAGGTGCTGGTCAGCACCGAGTGGCCGGTCACGGCTGATGAAGTGGAGGAGGAGGCAATAGTAGAAGATTGCGATGGCGAGGAACAGGCGGAGACAGAGGCGGAGGGCGCCGGAGAGAGGCCGGAAACGGAGGCGGAAACGGTGCGCTGCTCGAGCATGTGCTGGTGCAGCTGCGCCGCCGTCAGACAGCGATGCGGCTCATTTAGTCGTGAGCGGTTGAAGGCGGGCAGCAGTGAGCCCTCCAACATTAGGCTGGCGAGAATGGGCGAATGGGAGGCGCCACCAGCACCATTGACACCGCCATTTTGAATAGCGATGGCGGTGGCAGCTGAAGCAGCCGTGGCTCCAATCAGCGTTCCATTTGTGGCCAGCAGTGTGCTGATCGTCGATGAAGTTGCTGATGCTGCTGTTGTTGTCGTGGTTGTTGTCGTCTGCTGGCCATCGATGTTTTGACCATCCCCGATGCTTTCTCCGCCGTTTACGGCAGCGCCATTAACCGAGTCATTCACGACGTCACAGATGAGCTGGCGAAAGACGTTTTCTGACTGTTCGATCGCCGAAGAGTTGTTGCCGATGATAGCCTCCATGGTCAGAGCTGATTGTGCGGATTTTTCAGCAGTAGCAGCAACAGCAACCGCAGAACCGTTAACCATTGTGGGCGTCTGGCTGCCTTGTGACTGTTCCACGTTTCTAAAGTTGACATTACTGGCTTCTGAAAGTGAGCTCAACCGCGAGCTCAGCTCTGAGCTGATTCGGGAGCTTCTTGGAGAGCTTTCCACTTTTTCTGGCTCCCAAAAGATATCGTCAAAAAGGCCCTGCATTCGACAGAAACTGTCCTTGGAGCCACGGAAGGTGGGCACAAAACGCTGCTTTCGCTCCTGGGTAAAGTTCACCTCTAAGGTGACGCTGCCCTCCTTGTCAGCAGCGTTCACCACTACTAGCGGACTGTTGCTGCTCATAATGGAGCCTTTGATCAGGCGCAGGTACGTCGGTCTGATGTAGTTCTGGCGGGTGGCCTCGAGGTGATCGTAGAAGAGCGAGTCGACGGCCACGTCGAAGAAGTGGCAGTAGTTGGTGGAGAGGACGCTGCAGGCGGTGGCGCTCATCACCGGCACCATCGTCTGGTCGCCCTCCACGATGACCGTCTTCTCGAAAAACTGCAGCACGGCGTCCCACAGGAGAGTCAAAAAGCGGATGCCAAAGATGGTCGTTAGGCGGTGCTGCTTGAAACTGTTTAGTAAAGAAAACAAATGAACGTCGTGTTCTACTTTTTTTCAGCACAGCTCAACACTTACGTTCCAGTGACCCTGGGCAAGTGACAGTAGACGAGCCAGTGTTCGTAGAAGGACTCGTAGAGACGCCGCTCTCCGTAGGTCATCGCCTGGGTGTACACTGACTCAGGACGGGGCAGTTCGAGTTTGTTCAGAAAGGTGATCACCCGACGGACGATGCGAAATGCGTCAGTGAACGGGGCGAATTCACAGCTGTGGCGACTGATCATGTTGAAGAGTAACTGAGGAAAGAATGTGTCAAAGTTAGTATAAAGTTCTTGTAATTTACAGTTTTGTTTGCTTCAAAGCCAACTTACATATTCAATTGACGGCGTCTCAAAAGGGGGAGGCGCGTATTGGCCATTTAGCGACAGAGGCATGGTGATGACAATCTGCGAGTTGTTGTGGTTGATCAGCGATTCGAGAACCTCCTTCAGACGGGTAAAAACTCTTTTGGCGGCTGATGGCACGGGTTCGGCAGCTTCATAGTTCTTCAGCAGTTTGATGTCTTTGAGAAAAAGAAAGGTGATTAGCAGCTCCTCCTGGTCGAGCACGTTCTTGACCAGTGTTAGGTGGTCCTCTGAAAAAGAGTTGAAAGGTAAAAGTGTTAAAGGTTTTTGTTTCAAAAAAGTGGTTATACTGCAAAGTGCGTGCAAGTACAAGTACTCACCGGCAGTGTGGTGACACTTCAAGCACTTTTGCTGCTTCAGCCTCATTACATCGGCGTTGATGTTGGCGTCACTGTGTCGTACGGTACGTTCGGGCATGAGGTTGGCCGCCTCCGCCAGCCAGGTGGTCGAGGGCAGCGGATCGCTGGACTCCACCTGCAGGCTGATCACCTCGGAGATGGTCGGGCTGATTGACTCGCGCTTGATGCTCATTTCACTGCCATTTGATGGTATAACTGCATTTGCTGCCGCCGATGACTCCTCATCAGCCTGCTGAGCTTCCTTCAGTTGATCTCGGGTGAGGCAGAGGCAGTCACATGGGCATTTGGCTTGGCCGCCTTCAATTTGGGCTGAGCACTGGTGAGGATGTAGTAGCGTTTCAGTGCGCTGAAAGGCAGTAAGAGCGTCCCAATTGAGCGTCTTCTTTGCTCGATCTATCAGCTTGGTGAAGTCGTCCATCTTTGTTTGAGTTGTCATTTGAGCTGTTGACGAGGGTGAAAAAGAGGATGATGATGATGATGAGAAGGTAAGCTGAGGTGGCACTGAAGTGTCACGCAATTGTTAAAAATGTTGTGGAAAACTGTCAATGTGAGTTAGCGTTGACAATGAACTGGACGGGTGAAGAACAGGAAAGAAGAAGAAGAAGTAGAAAAAGATGAACTGTGAAAAGTGTTACGACATACAGCTTCGCTGTTGACTAATGTGAAAAGTGAACACAGTTTAGAGAGTGTTTGGCAGAAACTCTTTTGGCAATGGGTAAGGCTGTGATGTGGAGCAGAACACTAATGATGATGATGAAGACAGAACAAAGTTTAGACAAGTTAGGCAAGGTGACATCAAGGTGTTGTTGTGGTGATGTTAATGATGTTAATGGTGTTGATGGTGATCAATAACAACTAACTGGTAACGACAGTAGTAGTACTAGTTATCAAAATGTAGAGTAAAGTAGAGCTGATGGCTTCACTGGTATCTATTTGCCTGCTGCTTGCGGCTAACTGTGTTGATTGAACAGAAACAGACAGACAGACAGGCGAGTGAACGAGCGAGACAGGCAAAGTACGTCTACACTGTCGCGCTGCCAGCGATAAGCGGGCAATGCAAACAAAACAGTGCAGACAAGGTACATGCACGCGTTTAAAGAGGCTAATGAACAGAGTGAATCTATGGTAATCGTAAAGTTAGTTTGGCTGGCTGGCTGGTAATAGAGGTATTTGGTGGTGAAAAGTTTAAAGTGATTAAAAGAACTGAAGAAGATGGGTTTTAACTTTTCAAAAAGTGTTTTTGGCTGACCACCAGCAGCCAGATGGCCACTGGTGGTGAACCCTCTGTTCTTAGCCGCTCATTTGTTTTGTGTGTTTTGTGATGACAGAAGAAAAGAAGAAAGAAGAAAGGAAATGATCGAGAAAATAACACAAATAAACAAAGAAAACAAAACTGCAGAATGAAAGAAAAGTGAAAGGAAAGTGTCAGGGGTTGTTATGGTGATGTTAGTAGGAGCTACTGTCGATTAGTGTCAAATTACCTGTTTTTCCGGGTAATTGAGAACACAGTGCAGTAGCGTCACACTTCGGCGGCAGCTAGGCAACCACTTGTCGCCAGCTACTGCAGCGTGTCACTGACCGTATCCAGGAGGAGCAGCGCTCGGCAACGGCGTCTTCAAAGTTCTTAGTTCTTCGGGCCTGGTTGGATGGTAACACGGCAACAACAACAACAAAGCCCGGTCTCCCAGCGATAGAGCAGTTGCTGAGAGCTCAGTTCACTGAGCGTGAACGCTGTGGATGAGAGTGGATGGATGGAGGGATGAGCGAGTGAGCTAGCGAGAGAGAAGGGAGAGAGAGAAGAGAGAGAGCGCGGATGAGTGTGCGTGTGTGTTGTTGTGAGTGAGAGCGCTCAGCGCTGCAAAAGATGGCGAGCGCGCGGCAGTTTGGCAAACGATCCACTAGATGGCGACACGCGCACTGCACTGTCTCTCGCTGTGGCTATATTTTGACAGCGGCAGAGCCCCTCTTTCTCTCTTTTTTTTGTTTCACTTTTTTGTGTGCCTCTCTATCACTGCAGAAGTCACAGACGGACAGACTGACTTCTTGTCTGGCTGTTATTGATTGAGTAGAATGTAAAGCCGTTTAGGGTAAATGTAAGGTACCGAAGTAGAAATCGGGACCCGGTGTGCTGTCTCCTGGTTCAGCAGCCGAATCGAGTAACTAATTGAATCAGTCTCACTTTCCTTTCGATCTCTCTATATCGTCAGTCTGGGCGCAGTCATATATTGCCTGTGTTGCCAAGCGCTCTGCTCAACGATGGCATCATCAATGGCTAATCAAATACGGAGCAATAACAGCATATAACGTGTTTATTTAAAGGGCTGTTTTGCCTGGCTAAAATTACCATAAAACTGTCATTTATATGCAAAATTTTGTTTTGATAATTAAAACTACTTAAAGTCAAACATATTTAGAGCATTTACTAACACAAAATATAAAAGTTTTAACAACATTATTTTATTCAAAATTGACAAAATTGTAGTGAATATTGATATATTACATGTGTTACATCAGTAAAACAACTAAAACTTGGTTAACTAAAACTAAAAACAAAAAGTAATCTTATCACTTACCAGACAATTGTGTAACTTGATAAGGGCCACTTGATTTCAGCCAAAGAAATAGTTTGAATTGACACTTTTTGAGACAGATCAGGTACAATTACTGAACTACCAATAAATGATGCTGCCTGGCAACGTACAGTCAGTGAATTGATAGCCAAGAAGATGTCTTGAAGAAAGCCACACAGACAGACAAACACTTGAATAAATGTCCACTTTCACTACAGACGGATAAACAGTGAGAGAGAACAAGTTGAGTATGGCTTTGTGTGTGAGAAAAGATACTGCTGATGATGATGATTGAATAATGGCCAGTGGCAGTAGCATCGGCAGCTTCAACAGCCAGACACAGCACCCGTACACTGGGCGATAGCCTGTACACTCTGGACAAAACGAGACAAGGCAGCCAGACTTGCTTGCCAGAAGAGAACGAGCGAGAGAGAGAGATGAGAAGCAAGGAAAAGCACAATGTTCAGCCGACAGACAGACAGAAAGAGAGAAAAGCAGAAGCAGAAGCAATAAGTTTGAGATGCTCGCTTGGGAACGAGAATCACTGCCTAACGCGAGAAAAAGAAAAGTCGGCGGCAGCCTCGGCAACCGAAACAACTGCAGCTAAGGGCAAAAGGCAGCAGAGGGTGGACAGTGGCAGCAGAGGAGGAGGCAGCAGTAGCATTGGCCCTTTGCTCTCTGCCACCACCACCACCACCGCCACCACCACCGCCACCACCACCGCCACCACTGTGCTTAATGGACAAGCTAGCAGCATACTGCTGGCACTAAAACCTTAGGAGTGCACTTTGGCACCGCCGAGGCACTGCTGTAGTAGTGCACTTCGCTGGGATTAGCCACACAACGACCCAACCAACCACGGCGACAGCGATTCAGTGGTGCACTCTCCTACGGGCACTCTCCATGCAAACGATGGGGATCGATGCGCTGGTAGTAGAGAATCGAAAGGAGCTAGAGCAAAGGAAGGAAGGAAAGGAGAGAAGATCGAAAATGGAAAGGGAGACACTCGAACTCTGGAGAATGCAGATGGGAATGCACACACACACAGGCAGGCAAACTGTGTCTGTGGCCTGAGGGGGAAGAAAAGCAGTGGTGCACGGAACCTTCGTCTTTCATTCTTTCTTCCTTTCCCCTTTCTGTTCACTGCTCGGTCGGCAGTTGGTCGCAGGCAAGCAAGCAGGCGAGTACTTGGCCAGATAGCACTGGTGAGCACCGTGTGCACATAAACCATTGGCACTGCTGCTGCTGTTGCTGTTTAATGGTCGCTGTCGCACACTGCTTCAGCAGTATCGTTTTCTCATTCTCTTCTTCTTCTTCTGCTCACCACTGGTGAACCATCATTGGAAGCTTTGCGTTCGGGCGGTGTCGCGCGCGCACTGTCGTTCAGATCGAAGATCCTATTTGAGTGAGTGAGTGAGAGAGAGAGAAAGAGAGAGAGAGAGAGAGAGAGAGAGAGAGAGAGAACATGCAAGCACAGGCAAGGACGGTGAGCAAGTATTAAGCTGCAGAGCTGCTAAGCGAAGCGAGCAGCGAGGAGCAAAGCTCTTGATTAAGATGACACCAATGCCATGATATATATAAATTACACTTGACTGGTGCTGATGATGATGCTTATGATGCTGATTGGACAGCAACAGCCCCTGATTGACTATATACAGTACAGGAAAAAAGGTGAGTTGAACGTGAACTGCTGGCGAGTTTTATGAAAAAATATAAAAGGAGACCACTTTGCCGTAAGCAGTCTGCTGCAACTCTATCTGGTGGAGTAAAGGTGCAATGTCTGTCTGTTTGTCTGCCTGACCAATGTTTTCAAGGACTACCAGGCTATTAAAATGCCATAATTTATTTTATTTTACAGTAACCAGTAACTTAGGAGAAGTCAGCAAATGATCGAAATTGCAGTTTTTCAATCACTATGCAAAGTTTAAAATAAAAACAAAAACGCTGAAAACATTTTTTTAAAAATTTAACTTGCTTTTCATAAAGATGTGAACAGTGATTGCACAGCGTAAAATTGTCAAATATTTAAAATTGAAAAGTATTAATAGTTTTTCAAAGTACACTTGTTGCCTCACACATCTAACTCATTCAATAAAACGGTAGCCAAAATGATTTTTTTAATTTAGCAAATTTTTAATGTTTAGACGGGGTTTTCACCACAATCTGCACTTTTTTACCGGATTCATCCTTGAACCAGATGGACAGTTGAAAGCCTGTGAAAACTGCTCCAGATTACTGAGGGGAACGTTGATGCGGTACTCTCCGGGCATGTGCGTCCATTGTTCCTGCATTGTCTTCTTCAGCTTCGGCCGGTGTTGATCACACCACACTTGCGCAAAGGAGAGAAAGAAAAGCTGCTTAGGGGTGAAGTGTTCCATTTGCGGCAGTTTCTGCACTTTTTCCCTTTTCAGCCTGCCCTCCATGGTTAGAAACGCCTGCCTGACGCCGTTGTTGTCAGAGAGGTTCTCTCCCAGTGACCGTTTTCCGTTCAACCTAACTCCGGTTTGTTGGTCGACAATGGACTCGTACTGGTCGACAAAGCAGCTGGTCATTTGGGTGAACTTACTCTTGGTCGCAGCGGACCACCAGTTGACCAGGTTGCCGCCGGCGTCAAACTGAGCGCCTTTGTCGTCAAAGAGGTGTGTCAGCTCGTGACCAATGACCGTGCCGATGGCGCCGTAATTTAAATAAGAAGGCAAAGTGGGGTCAAAAAAAGGTGGCTGGAGAAGGGCAGCGGTGATGGCTTTAAAAAAAGAATTAAAGTAAAAAATCTCAATTATATTTTGAGAAAAGAACACTTACTGAGAGAGTTTTTCTCCTGTGTGACGCGTGCATTAATCGTAGACGGAGAAAGGGAAAAACCTAAGTCGTTATCTGTTTTTAACGGCTCATGCAGATTCCGTAATGGAATAGCAGACATCCGTTTGACCATCTCCAGTTGACCTTCAAAGTAGTGACCACTTTTTACCTTAACAAAGTCCTCTTTGGTAAAGCCGTATTTGTTCAGGTCGAGAGCGGTGTCGTTTAGCAGCCAATCGGGATATGCGACGTATTGGCGGATTTTGGCTGCTTTTTCTAAAGCTTTATTTTTTGTAGCCGTGTCAAGCCAGTCAACCTTCTGTCTGAGTACTTCAGTGAAAACCTTACGCAGATCATTGACCATCTCCGAGGCTTGATCTTTTGTTTGTGGTTTTTGTACAAAACGGTCGACAAACAGTCGAGATGTCGCCCAGCCGTCCACTGCAATCAGACAGGTTTTCCACTGAAGCGGCGGCACTTTAACTCCCGTTCTCTGACTGCGGTAATTAAAACGAAACTCCCGTTCCACCTGGTCAGTATGCTTGGCCCAGGTCCAGGCCAGTTTGTAGCCCAGGTAGTTGTACATCGTTAACGAAGGAGTTTGAACAAGAATCTCTGACAGTTTTCGGTAGTAACCAACATCTTTGACCGCTACTTGGTCTGTTGAGTTAAAGCGGTAAGGGAGTTTGTACAGCTCTGCAAGCTCGTTTAGAAAAGCGGTGTAGTTGAAAAAGTTTTCCGATTGAGAAGCGAACTCTTCCAAAGTCATTTTGTTGTAGTGGGCAGTAGGGTTTCGCCAGCTACTTTCAGGCAAAGTGGCCAGTGCAAGGGACTTTTCAAATTCGAGTATCTCTTCAATGCGAGAGTCGAGCAGTTTTTTTAAGTTTTCTGAATGCAGTTCTGAAGATTGGTAAATTAGACCGGCAAACTCTCGATTTTGCTGCCGGTAAATGTCTATCTCTGCATCAAAACTGCCGTTGACGTTGGCAAACGACTTTTGTGGCAAACCAAATATTGGAGAAGAAAACTAAACCAAAAATTAAAAAAAGTTTGTTACGTTTTTAAAATAAAAGTTTATCAGTCGTGTTAGGAACTTACAGCAACAATATTCTTACTTTCAGTGCTGTTGGCGTCTTTGTCTGCTTTAAAAGCAATTAGCGGACTTACGTTAAGTTCCCCCAAACGAGCCAATGTTTTTAAAAAGCTATCTTTTTGAACTTTTGCATTAAGGTTTTCCTTTGTCAAAGTTGCCTCCTTCACTATTGGCCACTCTGAACTGCCCATAATTTCCTTTAATAACTCTCTCAACGGATCTAGTCCTCGAAGATTTCTGGCAGTGTCGTTCATGCACTCCCGGTACAGGTCGAGCACCATGCGAACAGAGTTAGCCTTAAAAGAGTCAATACCCTGCCTTTCAAAAACCGTTTTCATTGCTTGGATCGTCTGATCGGAAAGCCAATCAAAAGTCGTCAGGCTGGCCAGGTCGTCAGGAATCGGGTGCGAGCTGATCCATCCACCGCATGAGTACTCGGAAAAGTTTTCACATGGGTCAGCGGAGGTGTTCAGTGAGGCAGTCAACCGACGCCCGGCCTCCAGGCAGCTCTGGCTGGTGCACATGTCAGAGGAGTTGCCAACGACAAGCATTCCAATGGTGGCGCCAAAAAGAAGGGCTCCGATGACCACCAGGACGACGTAGACCGTAGTGAGCCATTCTTTTCTTGGCTGATTTGAAGTTGATGGATTTGTTGTGCTGGGCTCATCTTTTGATGATTCCATGGTTGTGAATGAAAAACCATTAATAGAAAGGTTTCTGTTGCCGTACAGAAACTGTTCAGTGCTTTACTGAACTGTAGTTGTGGCAAAACCTGTTTATTATTTTTGTGACAAAAGTGTCTTCCGAATTTCTGATTAGAAAACATTAGCAGAAAGAAAACTGAAAGATTTATCTTTTTTCTCTTTTCAAGGTTATTTCACCTTTTTACCACTGACAACATTATCCTCTTCTGTTGTACATGTTTGTTTTTTTTGTGTTGAAAATAGTGTGATAAAGGCAAAATTGCAAAGTTAACTTGAAGAAAATAGTACAATCTAAATTTAGAAACATACTGTTTGATTTTTAATTAAATGTAAAAAAGTGCCAGCTTTATTTTGCTTTTAAATTAAATTGTTTTTTATGAATTTTAAATTGTTGCACTGAACTGAGATAACATGTAATTAATTTGTATTTAAAAACATTTTTTATTTTGGACACTAGATGGAGATAAAGGTCATTTTGTGTTAGTGTGTTTGTTTTGCTTTCACTTAGGTACGTTTGTTTAAGCTAGTCTTTGCCTGTTTGTAATTGTCAGCCACAAGAAAAGGTGACAAGTTGAGGAAAAGTGACAGTAAAACACCAAAATACACACACTTACCGAGCGCAACACAAGACAAGTTGTTTGTAACTTTATATTAAGAAAATCTCATTTACATGCAAACACTTTCCTCAAACCTTGTTCCTGTTTGACGCGTTTTTGTTATCGGTTTAAAAAAGGCACCGAACAAAAGTTTTGAAAAGGGTTTTTCCAGCTAAAACAACAACAAAATGCTGGGTCACCTTGGTCGACAGCTGCTGTCTCATTCCCTGAAAAGAAATGAAGTTTTTTACCACCACTTTCTGAAACCTACTTCTTGGAAAAGCCTAAATTGGACAAACGCCGGACAATGTCAACTGCTGTCAATGTCAACTTCAGCTTCTGATGAACTGAAAAACTCATCTAAAGCTGATGACTCATCATCATCATCATCACCTTCTTCCTCTTCTACATCAACTGAAGCTGTTAACATTAGCCGACTTCGCCGAGCTTTGCTGTATGTGCCCGGCAATGACCAGCGCAAGGTTGACAAGGTGAAGACTATCGTCAACTCAGTAGACTCTATTGTTCTGGACTGCGAGGATGGCGTGGCAGTTAACATGAAGGTACTACCGAACAGTTTGTGTACTGGTGTACTTCAATTGCTTAACTAATATTTTATTTTATCTATTTTTGACGTTTATTTTAGGAAGAAGCTCGTCAGAGGATTCTCAGCACTTTATCCTCATTAACCACTGATGGCTCTGATGATGTCCTCCTGGACCGCCTTTCAGTGCGCGTCAACTCGGTGGACTCCGGTTTGGCAGCCGACGATTTGAGGGTTGTTCTCTCAGGACCTGTTCTACCAAAGACACTTCTCCTTCCAAAAGTAGACCGAAAAACTGACATTGACAGTGTAAGTTGAGGAACACTTCCTGACAATATCCGTTCACTAATTGCTCTAATTTTTTTGTGTTTCCACTTAAAACTTTTCAGTTTTTAGAGAGTTTTCAAAATGCACTACAAAATCGCCCGCCGCCGCTGCCACCATCGTCAAAAGCAACCAATGACGAAGGAGCCGGCAGTAGTAAAAAGCAATCAAAGAAAGCCGCACAGGAGCAACTGCAATCACTGGAACCAATTGAGCTGATCATCTACGTGGAGTCGGCTCGAGGGTTGCTCGACCTGAAAGACATTTGTGAGCACTTCCTCGAGATGGCTGAGTTCACAAAGTGCCGTCTCGCGGGCATTGTCTTTGGTTCCGATGACTTTTGTGCCAACATCGGTGAGTTTCCTTTGATGTTGTTGATGGTAGTCTGAACAATCACTGGTTTTATTGTCGGCAATGATGACCGGTAATAGAATGATCGTAGTGATCGCCAAGTGATCATAAAGCACAATTATCGTAATTGGTAACCTTGTTTTTGTCTCTCTGTTCCGCCCCACAGGCGCCACTCGTTCGGACAACTGCCAGGAGGTGCTGCTCGCCCGTCAGCAGGTGGTCCTGGTGGCAAAGGCCTTCGAGCTGCAGGCCATCGACGCCGTGTACATCAACTACCGCGACCTGGAGGGACTGCAGCGACAGGCGAGTGAAGGCGCGGCGATGGGCTTCACCGGAAAGCAGGCCATCCACCCCAGTCAGCCGGGCATCATCCAGGCGGCCTTCGCCCCCTCCGATGAGCGCATCAAGTGGGCCGTCGGACTGGTGGCCGCCTTCGAGGCGGCCCAGGCGGCGGGCAAGGGCGCCTTCGTCTACGGCGGTCAGATGATCGACATGCCGCTGCTCAGACAGGCGTACAATGTCCTGCGCACTGCCAGGCAGATTGGAAAGGCTTGAGAGTGATTAAGAGGGGGCAGAGGTGCTTGCTGATGCACTGCTGGTTAATGCTCAAAATGTTTTAATGAGAAAGAAAGAGTTGAAAAATTGTTGATAATTGTGTTGTAATTCAAATCATTTTCAAAAACATTAAACGTGCTAGTACTAGTACTGGCTAGGTCACAAAAAGCAAACACACTTTTGTATTTGCTCTGTTTTACATATTTTATTTGTCTGTTTTACTAATCATTTTCCTACGTATTAGTAGACAATAAATAAAATTGAGTAATATGCAACGTTTAAAGCAAAGCAAACTGAATTTCCTTTAAAATAAGCAAACAATAGCCAATAAATTGACATGTGGCATTTACGATGGAAGTGGAGCATCTTTGACTGAAAACTAAAAGTAAATTTCCTCAATTTTTTACCTTTGTAATGAGAGCCACTGTTAAGCGTACTTAAGAAGGTAAAACGATAATTGCTTGTAATTATGGTCGGACTGGCATCGGTAGGGTCATAAATAAAACAATCGTTCTAAATCAACGCATTCTTGTTAACTTTATGTGTACAACATCACTTTTTTCTATTGTCTGAATACAGCATGACTAAAAATAATTTGAGTGATTTTTTAAAACTTTTGCATGTTGAACAACTGAACTTTGATCCCATTATTTTTCTATTAGCACAGTTTTTTTATGTTTAAGCTTTTTTTCAGTTTATAACATTGAATTAACATCAAACTTGTATTCAGTTCTTACTGAATTTTAAATGAAAAAACTTGTGCATTTTGTTTGATTTTTTGAAAATTTTTTTTAAATTTATGCAAATTTTTTACTGTTTGTTTAACAAAAATTTTGTTTTATTATTTTTATTTTTGTGTTAAACCGTGTTATTTTAACACCAATTTTAATTTTTTACAAATACCTAAAAAATGTTTTTAAAAATGACTCTACAAAAAGAAATTGATTTTGATTATAAGGTTAATTTTACTGGGTAAGTAACAAACAAAAATTTATTGATTGATCAAGTTTTCATGTGCAGAAACAACGTAAAAATTTATAAAATTTATATTATTTTTGCACAATTTTAGTTTTACTTACATGCCAGTGCCAACTATTAATCAAATATTACCTGGAACTGATATTCAATTTGGACTCAACTTTTTTTCAGGGTAAAACTATTATAATAATTCTAAATAATTAAATGAGTTTAATATGTTTTTTAGAGCAACCATCTTTTTAAACAAAAACAATGTTTATGTTGATGAAACAACATTGATTAATAACAATAGTGTTAAAATATGTTACCCTGATATCCCCAGCAAATTGTGTCAACAAATAAAAAACTTTTCTTCAATTAAGTTTAAGAAAAGTTCTAATACAACGTTGATGCATCTTGAAAATAAACCCATCCACATTTCAATGCTTGTACCCAGTTTATGCGACAAAATAAAAGTGCCTGATTTTGGATTAACATCAGTTGAACTCAAAAGAGAAACTCAACAAGTAAAAACAACAATTGCTAAAGTAAAACATGTTACTTTAAAACGATCACGCACTATTATTAAGTTGAACGAAAATAACACCCAAAATGTCACTACTCTCAACACCAATATCAACAACTCAATGACAATCACGTCAGATCAATACCGTACAATTATTTCTGTAGGTGAAGTTTTAAAACCAAAAACTCTAAATAAAACAACACAAACTTTTTGGATGCAAAACAGTTCTACGTGTGACAAAGCAACTCAAACAAAAGTTTCCAGTTTGATAAACATTAAAAGCCTTTGCAGTATTCAGTTGGCAAAATTGCCTAATTTAAATAGAGCAATCGTGAATAATAAACTTTCAACTACAAACACTGCTGTTCAACCTCGCTGTGTTGTTAACAAGTTTTGCACGTTTTGCAAAAAAGTGAATCTAGAATCACCATATGGCAACATTTTAGGTAACTATAAAAATAATTTTATACAATTACTAATATATCGATTTTTATATTCTTGATTAAGAACAATTTAAAAGCAAGTTTCAACATTGTGAAGTAAATGCAAAATGTTTTGGAAGTTTTTCAAGTCAATTTATGCTGTTTCGTGTAAGAAAATATTTTTTATTTTAAAAAACAAAAAATTTTTGTTTAATTATTTAATAATTATTTTCTGTTTCAGTTTAAAATGATGCATTTACGCAAATGTTTACCGCCAATATCTGAAATACCAACATCATTGCAAAAAACCAACAAAACTAAAAAACATTTGAATAATATCATTGCTGATGATTTTGAAAACATCAGTTTCAGTTTGATGGTATTTACAAACCCTAATTATGTATTTTGTTAAACTATTAGCTAATTGTTTTTTGTTGCAGGAAAATGATTTCCCAAAAAAGGATGAGCCCACCGACGACGATTCTTCTACTTTAAAAGGCAGCTCCGAAAACAGCTGTTTTGACAACTTCAAAGACAGTTGCTCAGTCAGCAGTCTCGATGCTCTCAGCTTCTCTGACGAGGATAATTCTGCCGGTGGTGTTGGTAGTGAACTGACCGGTAGACCTTTTGACAGTGACAGTCACTCTGACTCGCCAATTGGCACACTTGATCGTCCTGAAACACCCTAAAAAACTTGTAAACCTTTGATTTTAAGTGAGTACTTTTAATGCAAATAAATGTTTAACAATACATTGCTAAAAACAGTAATTGATTGACTGCAGTTCATTTAATGTCAAAGCAATTTGGAAAACACAGTTAGATTGAAAACGAAATAAGGGACACATGGTAGGTAATCAAAAGAAACTTTCATGAAGATAGCACATGCACATTTTTACTTCTATACTCTATGTTCAGTCGCATGGCGCCAGAAACCTTTGCTCGTCAAGCGACTAATCGTTTGATTAGGTGATAAAAAATTGATATCTGTTGATTTACTCTATTTTGCATCTTCTAGTTAGGCATAGCGTTTTCGTTTGCAAAACAGTTCATAACTCATCACTAAGTTAAATAATTAGCTCAACCGCAAATCAACTTTTAACGCCGATTTGGCTTTTGCATATGCCCTTTTTGTTTCCAGTTAACTGAAATTAAAACACTCAAAATGAAAAAAACAAAATTTAAAAAAGAAAACCATATATCAGTGGCAGAAAGACTGATAAACGAACTGCCATTGTTCACCTTCCTGATCGTTTTTACAGAACTGGCTGTTTTCATCTATCACAAATATTTCACTGATTTGCCACTGGTGGAGGCCGTGTCCTTGAGTGTCCTTGCCTACAATCCCTGCCACAGAGGACAGTTGTGGCGTTTTCTTAGCCACAGTTTTATTCACACTGGCGTGTTGCATTTAGCATTCAATGTCATTGGTCAACTGTTCTTTGGAATTGCCCTTGAAAGAGCTCACGGATGGCGGCGTGTGGCAGAAATCTTTGCAACTGGCACTTTAGTTGGTTCCCTTACCCAGTCCATTTATATGCCTCAGTACAGTTTTGGTGGCTCTAGTGGCGCTAACTTAGCGTTAGTTGCAGCTTATCTCATTCATTACTTTACTGTAAGTAAATTTCAGCTTAAAAAAATTAAAATTTATATGATCTTTTTATTGCTTTTTAGAACGTTCTGAAAACAGTTTACAATTTGATTTTTGTAGCAGTTTTTCTTTTGCTTTTTATTGGTGATTGTGTTTTTTCTGTTGTAAAAATGCAAGAAATAGAAGATGCCATGCATGTAAAAATTGGTTTTGGTGGTAAGCAAAAATGTCATTTTGAAATCAATTGAGCTTGAACTAATTTAGTTTTTTATAGAACATTTTTTCGGTTTTTTGTCGGGAATCATCATTGGGCTGGGAATTCTTCCAAAACGCAAAATAGTCACTTGGTGTAGAACAATAATTCCTTGTTCAATGTTCATTTCTATCTGTATTTTGTTTATATGTGGCGCCAGTTTGTTTCACATTTTACATCAAGAGTACTTTAATGTCGTGGTCCTTGAAGAAGAATTTGGAGTAGAGTATTGCGTTCCAAAATAAAAGATTGTAAATTTTATGTTTTGCTTTTTTACTTTTGTTTAAATTATTTGCTTTATTTACATTTTAAAATATTTAAATAATGTTTACATATTTATCACATTATACAAAACTAGAAAAATTGACAAATTTCCTAGATTATCAGAGTTGAGTCGAGGAGCTGAATTGACATTTTTGAAAAAGTACTATTTAAAAAGTACAGTTCAAAAGGTGCGTAAATTCACCTGACTCATCTTGATGTAAAACTGCTGACAAAAATTTACTAAGTTAATATCCTTTTAAATGTTCAAGCTTTAAAAACTTACATTGACAAAAAACATTGTTTTTGCTATTAAATTGTTATTAGTTTGTCATTTTTCCTTAACAGCAACCTTGTTGACGTCTACAGCAGCTGTCGCAGTTTTCTGTTCTGCTGTAAACTGCTCCAGCAACCGCATCGTCGGCTCATAGACAACCTTTCCGGCGTTGACGTTCATAATAAAGTCCAGGTGATTCCAGACACTTCGACGCACCTTCATGTCAATCAGGTGCGGCAGGCGAGGTCGGAGAATGTCCACCAGGCGGTCAGTGTCCCGGTCGGTGGTCATGGTGTCCGTGGCAGCACGCATCAAGACCAGCCTCGTTTCGGGCGGAATGCGCTCCAGCGGGTACTCCGGCGGACTGGCCACCCCGTAGGCGGCCATATTCTCCCGACTGCTGCCGTAGTCGAATTTGGTAAAACGACCGGAGAGGACCCACTGCAGGTGGTGGACGAACTGCCAGGTGGAGCCGGAGGAGGGAAAGAGGTGCAGCCAGACGGGCAGTCGAGTGTGCGCCCAGTAGTTGGTGCGGCCCATGGTCGAGCGGAAGAGAATGGCCGTCACCCACTGGACGATCGGCGTCGGCCGGAAGGTCCGTCCGAGGAGGCTAGTGAAACGGAACAGTGGGTACTGTCCGCCCAGCCAACGGAACAGGGGCGCCCACCGGGCGACACCTCGAATGGGCGAGTCCATGGAGCCGAAAAAGACGGCCGGCGCCCAGGCGATGAAGGGGCTAATTCGACGGGCGTACTCAGGTCGCTCGGAGAGCAGTGCAAACATCAGCAGATTGCCCTGGCTGAAGCCGACAAAACTGATCGACTGATGATCGGTCTGCTCCCGTACGTAGTCCACCGCTAGGGGCAGGTCTTCTGCGGCGAGCTGATCAATGCTGAACTTCCAGTACTGGGGATCGCTGGGCTTCAGTTTGAGGTGGCCCTTGCTGAAGCAGTTGGCGCGGTGGTTCAGCAGCCAGACGTCGTGTTGGCCACTCTCCAGCAGGTAGGCTACAAAGGACTCACTGCGTTTTCCGTTGATGGTGCTGCACGTGTAGAGGAAGTCGATGGAGGAGCAGAAGAGGCCGTGGGCGATGAGAATGGGCCGTCGAGTGCTGTTGTACGCCCTGTTGTTCGGTTTCAGGTGGTTGTTGTTGTTTTCATCCTTTTTCCCGTCAGCCACGTTATCATAGTCTTTGGTGACGATTCGATGCAGCGTGAGAATGTAGCCGTCAGCGGTGGTGATGTGATGCACCTGCAACCGGTAGCCTCGACGCTCGACGATGCTGCGAAGGAGGTCCGTTTTGCTCCACCGTTTGGCACGAAGTAGAATGGCACCGACTAGCAGGACGGCCACTACAGTGGCCAGCACTGTGAAAATCATAGCTTGCCCCTGTTTCTTCTTCTTCTTCTTGTCCTTCTTGACTATGATGAAAATAAAAACGGAAATGAAGAAAAATGGCGAAAAAGTCCTCTTCACAGCTCAGCCACTAGTGGCCAACACATTCTCTGACACAAACACATGCACACACACACACTCGGACACACATCTGCACTCAAGAATGGCTGAAATGAGAATGAATTGAATCGTTGATCCAGTGGATCATGTTTAGTTCACTGACTACCATAACAGTAAAAGGAGGAGAAGAAGAAGAAGAAACAGCCACTGCAAACAGCTGCTGCTGCTGTGAGAAAGATGTGGCAATGGTTTCTATTTGTACGTGCATGAACTATCATCTCCGACAGTGTCCATTGCCGTTATTAGCCCGTCCGAGCAAGGTTACTCACAGGCTAGCTGGCATTGCTGCAAATTGGCTGCCTCTGCTTCTCTCTCATTCACTCCATTTCACTCTTGCTTGCTCTCTCACTTGACGCCCGTTTTCGCGCTCTTACACGCAACAGCATTTCAAATGGCTACAACGGCCAAAACGGCAACAGTCTTTTAACTCTTCCTTTTTTGCGCACATGTTGCCGCCTGGTAAACACGATGAAGCAATGTGTCAATAAAAACAAAAATAGAATTTTTAGAATATTCTTTCTTTCATTCGTTGATGCATGAATGTATGTCACGTAACGTTGAAAGCTAAAGTAATAAAATTTTGGTCTTAAAATGACAAAAGCTAAAAAATTAATTGTGTAAGTTTACATCATGTGTTAGAAATGTTTTGGTTTTCCATTTATCATTTACAAGTTTTATCTGTTAACATAGCGTCCAATGCATTAGTTAAAAAATGAGAAAAACTTTACCTAAAACAATAGAACATAAAACATCTGATTGTTAAAATTAAACTGTTGTACAGCTAACAAATTGGCAGTAGAGCTGCCAAGAGCACTTTACATTTTTGCCTTGAAACTTACTCACTGCTTTGCGTAACTTTGATTGCTGATTAGCCGACTAGCTCATTAGTATGCGCGATGCTCGTTTTAACAGCGGTGACTTACGCCGGCAATGCACTCTCTTTTTCAGGCAGTCAAAGATAGTAACGGAGATGCAAAGAAAGGTTGCATAACAGAGTTTGTGTAGACTAAAATGGTAGCACAGTTATTTTAAAATATCAGTTTCACAATTAGAATTTAAAGTTTAATATACGAAACTTGCAAATCAATCAAAATCTACTTTACATTAAAACCAATTTCGCCAAACGCATTCGCAGTTTCAATTTCAGTCCAGGTAGCCATCACAGTGCTTGTACTTGCACTTGAACTCAACGCTCGTATAACAAAACAAGTCCTTTCACTTTTGCCTTTTTCTCTCTTTCTCGCTTTTTTTCTCCAAAGGCGCTATTGTTAGGCAATGTTTGGAATGAGCACTGATTAGAGGCAGCTGAATACAACAGGTGAAAAAGTTGGTGGATTGCCAATTAATGGACTGTCAAGGGTGAAAGAACAATTCTGATTAGGCAACTAACGTGGACACATCAACTGGACAAGTAGTATCACCGACAAGTGCCTACACTGCTGCATCAGTGTCAATGAGAGGCAATCAAAACAAAAAGGTACTTTTAATAAACGACATCGACGAGGCAATAACAACAACAAAAATGAAAACGACGATGCTCTTAGCATTATTTGTCAAAGTGCAAATATTTTTGCTCATTTTTTGCACTGTCACATTTTCTCTATGTCAAGTTCAGGCACAACTGTTGTTGTTGTTGTTGTTTTTTTTTGTTTTTCAAAAACGTTTTTTTTCAGCTAACAATCACACTGAGAGTGTCTCATTGGCAGCTATCAACTGCATCAATCCGTTTGCTGTCAGGCAGTCAGCTAGAAGAAACTTAATATTGCGAAAGTAGCAGCGCTATAATTTAAATAACACACGTTTCTTTTTCTCTCACACACACAAGCAATCACAGGTGAACTAATCTTCACCTTGCCAAAATTAGCGATCTTTATTTATTGCTCTACTACATTCACACAAGGCTACACACAACGCAAGTTATTGAACACTGTCTACTGCCAAAATTTTTTTATTTTGCTGCGACTGATATATCTATTGCTTTTATTTACTTTCAGCTTAACGCCAGTCTGTTAAGCAATTGAATGGTCAGTGATAAGCATAACACTTTGACATTCGTTTTTTGTTTTACAAGTAGCAACAACAAAAATTGCTGGCCACTACAAAACAAAGCTGTTGATTGATGCAGCCGTCGCGTGTTCAGGTAGACAGACGCAAACGGTCTGTTTCAGCAGCAGACATGGATGCTAATTAGAGAAAGTGCAGTGTGGAAACAAGAAAATAGAAAGAGAGAGAGAGAGAGAGAGAGAGAGAACAAAATAAAAAAAGTAAAAGTGATCGTTCTCTTTTTCCACTTACATCTCTTTCTTACTTGTAGATAAAAAAGAAAAAAATAAAAGAAAGCAAATGCCAACAGGCGGGCAATTGGACTAGACAAAGGCAATACTCGATGGGTCGAGGTTGAGGTTGCTTTCAAGACTCTGCCTACTTTTACAGCTACAACTCCTAAATTTCCATTGCAAGAATATGATTGAACACTAACGAGCTGCCGATGCAGACGACAAAAGTCGACAATGATGACGATAATGTTGTTGATGTTGCTGCTGTTGTTGTTGCTGATGATGATGATGACGATAGTGACTGTTGCAACAATAGCCCAAAACGTTGTGGACTAAATGTCGCAACAGATTAGAGTAATGGGAGTTTATTTGTACAATAAAAATAAAAAATAAGAAAAAAGTAAACGATGCAACAAACATCATAATTTTTACAAAGTTCGTTTGTTATTTTTAATTTATTTTGCTTTTTGTGAGTGTTGTCAATTGAGCAGTGTGGTTGTTAAAATACAATCAAAAGTTTGCAGGCAAAGTGAATCAAAAAAATGTTTCACGCACAAATTTTTTCATAAATAGGCGGTGAAAGGTCATAAGTGTTGCATTAGGTGTTTTGTGATAACAACGTTTTGAATGAATAAGTAAAATTATTAAAATGTTTAAAAATAAAACAAACAATTCATAAAACAAAAAGCAGTGAATTAGTGAATAGCAGAATATATAAGAATAGTAAAACAATATTGTGTTTTTTTGGTGTCAGTGTTTTTGTTTGCAATTTCATATTACAATATTTGTTGTTCCATCATTAAAAACATTTTAAAATTTAAAATAAAATATAAAGTTAAGTTTGTAGAAAATAAGTGTTATAATAATGTGAATAATGATAATATTTTTATGTCTGGCTTTAAGGAACACGCCCTTCTTCCTCAAACACCAGAAAAAATAAATAGCATTAGTATTAGCAGAAATTAGTAGCAACATGCAAATATACAAGTAATTTAGAAATAATTAAACACAAACATCAATGTAAATTTTGTTATTTTTGCCACCATTTTAAAATAATATTAACAAAACGCAAGAATCTTAACCAAACTTGTAACAAAAAATATTGGAAACGCCAAGCAAATTCAAAAACATTTATGTTTGGTTTTCAAGATAGAAAACGTTTGTGATGGATAAGCTCAAACGAAAGGAAAATATATCAAAAACAGTTGAAACAGTGAAATTTTTTAACAACAAGACAACAAGAGATTGAAAAACACAGTGAGTTGGTGGACTATTTGGAATTGAAGGAAAAATATTGAAAGGAATTGTATCACTAAGTGAAATAAAATTATGGCGTCGGTTTGTACTAAAGGAAAGTAAGTTATCACTACGGGGAAAGTCACACTGAATATCACATCAAATTGAAGTTGTTGAGAGTTTCAAGTTTAAAAAGTGGAGAAAAGGTAATAATAGTGGTAGTGAAAAAGGGCAAACCTAATCTGATTTGAAAAGTAAATTGCTTCCTGTGCAAAAAGAAAAACTGAAAACTAAACACACTTTTTTGGTGTGCAGATTTGGTGTTGTATGAAAAAATAAACATTTGGTATGCCATTGCTTTGTTTGGAATTGTAGCAAAAGAAAGTTTGTGAATCTAAGTGGAAATTGAAACAAACTTTTGAGATAATAAACCTTTCGGTCATCTGCGACGGCGGTGAAAATGCTAAATGTTAGCTGGTCCCAGTGTTTAGTGTTTAGTGAAAAAGTGATGTTGTGCTGTGTGTGTGTGTTTGCGTGATTCGTTGCTAGTTAAGATGTTTGATCTATTTAAAGTTTTGCATAGTCGAATAATTGTGGTAAACACCACCTGCTTGTTTAGAAATGTGCATTGTGTCTGCTACAATAAATCTTGATTTTGTTTCTACTACTATTACTACCTACTATTGTTTTCTTTTCTGGTGCTCGTGAACGAAGGGCACGCCTCTTAGGTGCCGGCATCGAGCAGCAGCAGCAACTGCAGTCACTCTGCCGCTGCCGCTCTAAACCGGACCCGACGCCAGAGCCACCAGAACTTCCTTAGGCTTCAGCTAATGCCCTCGAGGACGTAGCGAGCATAGACAATGTCAGAGTGCTTGTAGTGGGCCAACTGCAGATCGGCGCGACGGAACTCACTGAAACGGGCCTCCAGCAGGTCCTCGTACACCATCAGCCCGTGAATGGTGGCCATCTCAGGAGTGCTATCGCCACTGTCCTCCTTGCCATCATTGCCGTCCTCACCCACCGACGATCCACTGTCGCCCACTTTGGCGCCCTTGTTAATGTCCGGAACGGTCATGCTGCTGAGCAGACGGGCCTTGGACCTGGCAGACACCTGGCGCAGGTCAGGCGCCGTAATGTTGAGCATAAACTTGGCCGGCTTGAAGGTGGCGAGCACCTGGCGAATGAAGGCCGGGTAGTGTGTCTGCGGGACGTCCATCTCCAGGGAGACGTAGGAGAAGTCCGTCTCAGGGGTGATGTGAATGGTCATGTAGTGTTTCTGTGGGTGGGGGGCAGGAAAAAAGTAGGGATCAGGTGTTTAGTTGTGTCGTTCAGACAAAAGTGTTCTTAAAACTACTAACCCCCATTAGCCCGTTCATTGAGTATCCACAGGGCGTGAAGAGAAAGTCGTCAATGAGCATTCCGGGAATCAGTTTGTCAATGCCCGCCTTGCGGGTGATCTCTGCACCGGTCAGCTTCTCATTGATCACTCCGTTGTGTGAAGGTCGCACAAAGAGGTCCATCACCTTCTCGTCAAGCTCCTCCATTATCATCTCAAACTTGAAGTGCTCATTGACATTGTCCAAAGAGTAGTTGTTGTCCAGTGTGTACAGATAGAAGCGATCTGAGTTGACGTGCCCAAAAAGGTGAGAAAGTCCTGTTTGGGTTGAGTCAAAAGGTAGACAAATAATTAATCCGATATTTTCTAAACAGATTAACCAGTGTTACCGTTGAACGCTTTGTCGAGAAACTCGCTCTCTTTCAGAAAAGAGTGATGCGGATGCATTTGCAGTGAAGGCACCAAAAGGTTTTTGTGCGAGTAGAAAACATCCTATAGACAAGATTGTACAATAGTTGTTAGTCTGCAAATAGATTAATTACAACATAAAAATAACATTACCTCTACTGTTTCAAAACCAGCCTTCTTAACAATCTCTAAAATCTGCTCCAAACAGTGCAACAAAGTTGTTGAGCCGCAAGTTTTCACAATAATGCGGTTTTTGGAAACAAACATTGAGCTTTCACTTGAATGTGTTAATAAAAATATAATTAAAAGTTTTCAATTTAAATTAAAATTTAAACAAAATTCATTTACCTGAGCAAGTACGCAACTTGATGTTCATTAGAAATTACATTCAAAATTCGGCAATTGACAACGTTGAGCATCATTTCCCAAAGTTCACTATTAAAATGTTTATAAACCTCAATTTTAGTTGAATATAAAATTAAGTTACAAAATGATATGTTAAAATATAATTACTGGCAAATAAATTGACATCAACAACCACACATTTAACAAAAATAAAAACACTAATTAGTTTTTGTATTTAAAAAAATTGACATTTAAAAACAAACAAAAACTTTTATTTTTTAAAATTGCACTCAATACTGTCATGCTGTTATTTACCGCTTTTAATTTTGACAACGAAAAACAAAATTAAAACAAATTTAAAGTTTATTTGTTTTTGCAAACAAAAAACGCATTAGCTCTTGGTAATATTTTAGTGCAACTAATTCAACAAAATGTCATCCTAAAAATCCGGGTGTTCCGGACCAAAATTTGGATAATTTATAAGTTTTGCTAGAAATAACAAATCAGTTTTTTTACTTTAATTACTCAATAAAATATTTTTACACTTAACCCAATTGAATAACAAACTTTTAGCAAAAACAACGCAAAAAAAGAAAAAAATTTTATAAATTAAACACAATTTTCAGTTATTTTTAAACTAATTTATTTAAAAACAGTTTGTTTTATAACAAAAAACAAAACATTTTTACAAGTTTGCTTGGTAATTTTCTCGGTTATTTGTTTTGTAAAGTGCCAATTTTTAATGAAAATAAAACATGCAACTAAAACGGTAGTAAATTATTTACAGTGTAATTCCATTTATAAAGTCTACAATTAAAAGAAGTTTGTTTTATTTTTGCAACAAAAATTATATTTTTTTTGTAAAATAATTTTACAGAGTTTGCCGCCTCAAAGTTAACTTTATTGAATAGCACCGCCGCACATTTCAACTAAACTGGACCAAATTGCTGATTACTGTTGCAAAATAAATTAACAAATTAAAAACTGAATTCACTTTTTTATTTTTTAGTAATTTTTTTAAATAAAAAACAAACAATTCATAACTATTAGTCCAGCACCATTGAATATTTTTATTCACGAGTTCACTGATTCGCCG
>JAALOO010000659.1_pt1 | contig 29294 bp, 16 predicted proteins | sample 7257641 | NCBI WGS metagenome assembly JAALOO01 (sample SAMN14085613, study PRJNA598686) | mite metagenome | biome: ENVO:01001000; feature: ENVO:01001002; material: ENVO:01001226; isolation source: single female mite from University of Michigan culture on fish food culture... ...
ATTGTAAACTTTTTTGACTTTTTTCAAATATATTTAAACCCATTTTTTAGAGTGATAATTTCAGCTGCCTAATTCTACTCAAATGGCGATTAGTTATTACGCAAAAAAATGAAAAATTGAAAAAGCATTAAAATTGCATGTTTCTCATTGATGACAAGACAATGATAGAACAGATTGCAAAATGAAAACGAGCTGTGCAAGGACCATTTATTAGGCGGGCAATCACAACGTTACAGGCAATGTATCACTGGCAAATTAGTTGATATGAAGTGAGTTTGTGTGGGTGAGTGATACCCGTGATGATCAGTAAAAAAGTACCATCAACGCCGATTTTTGCCTAAGCACGGCAATGATCGTATCAAGGCGATCATTTTTCCCTATCTCTTGCCTCTTCTCCTTTGCTTAAAGTACTAGTGCACTTCAGTTCCTTCTTTTTTCAATTTTTTGACTTTAAATCAATCTTTTTTACAATATGCTGCAGCTCACGCAGAATCTTCAAATAGATTTGCACTCCTCACTGCTATCATCTTCCTTCTCCCTTTCTTGCACTATCTTAGTTTCATTGTGTCAGTGTGTGTGTGTGTGCTGAGTCAACTTTCCTTGAGTTCAGTTGCCGTTCTGAGCGCGATCATCTTCTCCTCAAACAGCAGCATTTTCTCCCCTGTACTGCCCTGTGTTTTCAGTGTCTATTATTTCAGCAGGCATACGCTTGTTTCATTGTTTGATTTGTGCTTGTACATCTGCTGCTGGTACCACTGGGGCCTACCACTGCTCTGCCTGCACTGCTTTGCCAATCGAAAGGCGCTAACAGCGCTTCAAATGTTTCAGCTCATCTCTTCGTCTACTACTACTTTTTGTCTTTGTTTTTCTCTCCTTCTCACTTTCTCCATTTTCTTTGTTGCACTCACTTTCAAACTTTGCCTGGTCATGCAAATAGTGACATTTGTTTCTGAATTGAATTTGTGCCAACACTTTTGTCGTCGTCAGCGTGCTGGGTCGCTGGGTAATGTCCTTGCCACTTGCAGCTTAACTGCAACACCAGCGTCAGCAGCAACAACATATCCTAGTCAAACAGCAGCAGCAGCAGCCAGCCAACCCTGCTGAACACATTATCCGATTATGTATAACCAATGTAGGTTGCTATAAAGTATACTGTATGTCGGGAGCTGCAACCCCATAAATATATGATAATGACAAACATGCAAGCAGACACGAGGAAGGAAGGAAGTGATGCTGATGCTCATAGTAGCGGTAAACGAGGAGGCAAAAGTCAAAAGTGTGTCGTTCAAGACAGCTAACCTTCGTGCCAGATGAGCTTACCGTGGCACTGGTGAGATCGTGCCACCATCGACCCTCATCCTCCTTACTTCCCTCGCTCAATCTGCTCAACTATCAATTGAATGATAATAGTCAGCTAAAATGGTGGCCAACAACAGTTTTAGGTGGAGCACACTGTGCTGCTTCACTTGCTGCGCCCCTTCCCTAAACGGCAACTCAATCTGGCCGATGGATTGCCCTTGCACAGCAACTGCCGCTGTAATGCGCTGCTGGAGCGAATGCAACAGTGGCAAAAGCTGCGGCCCAGCATCGTTCACCATTCGAATTAATATAAAACGAAAATATAGTAGTAACGAGCACCGTAATAAAGTGAATCCGTGTTTTATTTTCTTATCGTTATGTTGTTTCTCCTTTCTTTTTCTTTTTTGCTTCTTGAATGCAGTACTGAGGAGCAGTGAAGACGGCTAGGGGAGTGCTCCATTTGGACCATCATTGCAGTGCACCGATGAGAAGGAAAGAGTGCCGATAGACTGTGCCATCGATATGAAGGCACACTGTGCACAGACTGACTCACTTTGGCAAATTGTTATTTGCAGTACTGTGCACAGAGTATAGACGTCTGCTGATGCAATGGCGGGGGATAGACTGCCTGCAAAAGTCAGCAGCCGTCTAACTGTCGTTCATTGGCAAAAATTATAAATAATGACCAGGAACAAATGACGAGCAATGATAATCGCAGTTATGGGGCAGTGCTGGGAAAGCAGCTTTTTGAGCTCACTCGCTGAAAAGTCTAAGTCTGCTGCAGTCATCGGGCCCCACACATCCCCAGACATCTCATCTTCATCTGTGCTGATCGGCCGTCGCTGCCGTCTGCTGTAGTGTGCTCTCTTGTTTGCTTCGAAGAACTCTCTCATATTAAAATCATTTGAATTCACACACACACACACAGAGACAGAGACTTGCAGGCAACAAACTGGCAGCAACAGCGGTAGCAGAAAGCAAGACAAATAACGCCGAGCAAATGACTAATGACGGTGCGAGGACCAGTGATTTTCTGGCTGTGAACATGAATGTACACACATAGTGGCTCGTGCCAACTGAGAGCGAGAGAAAGACAGTACTGTACGGCCAGTACACAGTACACTTTTCATCTCCATTTTCTCCCTTCTGTTAGTGTGTGTGCCATTGTGGCGCCAAATGAGCGGGCACAAATTCAAATGTGCCACATTGGCGCAAGTGTCGACGATGTCGCTGAGAATATTCAAATTGAGAAGTGACTCGATCGCTTAGGACGTCCGAGGAGCTTGCGATGGGAGAGCTCTCGCAGGAAAGAAAGGAAGAAAGACTTTCTGCTAGGCTAAGTCACTGCTGTGTGGCAACGCAATAATATTAATTTTCGAAGCATCTCTCACTCACTCTCTCCTTTTCTGTCGCTGTCTCTCGTGTGTTGTGTCTTCTCTGTGTTGTCAGAAACAAAAATAAATGATGCCAACCGCGCGTCCCGCGCTCACTTCAAATCGCCAGTGCTGTGTGTGCGTCTCCTCAAAGGAGTGATTGCCTCCACTGACATAAACACTGCTCAACGAATGCTGAGGAGGAGAAGAAAAAGAAGATTGTCGCCGTCTTTTCTGGTTGAGGGTTGAATGTGAAATGACGAAGAGCAGGCGAGAGAAAGAAAAAAAGCGATGCTGTCTACGGCGAAACTCTAGAAGATGAAAAAATGCTAATTTTAATGCACACTTGTGAATTGTGCATTCAGTTCCGGTGATGTCTTGCTCTGTGCCTTGCTACCGTCTACCGATTTCTCTAGTTTCTACTACTGCTGCTGCTGTTGCCAAAGTGAAAGTCATTAATAATTACTCATTTTCTCAATCAACGATCAGCTTTTCTTTTTTCTCCTTTGCAGGGTTTCCTTATCTTTTTGCATTCAGGCAGTATGGAGAGCGAGATGATGATGGGAAAGATGAAGCAAAGCCACATAGTAGATGGGTTTGAGAAAATCTAATTTGTAGAAAAAGAGTTTTTGAAAACCATTTAGCAGAAGGAATCACTGCTCACTTCAGCTGAAGCAGAAGAAAGAGAAGGAGGGTATGGAGGGGAATGGAGAGGTTAAATTGACAAGAAAGTCATTTACTGTGCTGAGGATGAAGAAAACTTTTAATAACCTCAATTTTAAGTATTTCCTCACTTGACTCGATGGCCATTTCCCATTTGCAGTTGCACTCTCTCTCTGCGTTCCCAACGGCGCGGCCAATTGCTCTCTTAGCTCCCACTCACTGTCCGGCAGCAGGTTGAGAAGGAAGGGTACTGCCAGCAAGAAGGGCGGCAGACAGTGAGTCTGGAAAAGACGCAATTCGATTAGTGTCACTGCCAAATTGTTGTCTCTCTCCGCTGACTGCACTACTCATCGCACTTGTGATGCTCACTGCTGCTCAGCTCTGCCAAAGGTGCTTTTGTTTTTGCTGCCTCACACTCCTTCCTCGTCGCGCTGGTAAATGCCAGCAGTGTGCCGCCCCTCTCCTAGTCTCCTCTTTTCCTTTTTCTTCACTCTAAATGCTACCAAACTGTACAACTGAAACTAGTCGGACAATAACAAACAGTCAAATTGAAATGTAGGTTGAGCGACAAGAAAAGGAAAAAATGTCATCCGAGAAAATGGCATTGGAATTAAAGTGAAGTAGAAAAAGTCAATTGGAAGATTGGCGGAGAAGGGCGCACATACACACTCAGCAAGCCTGCTGACGCTTTGGCGCAGGCAGTGGTGGGCACTAAAATGGCTTCATAGCTTAATGTATCATAATTTTATAATGGTCAAAAACAATATAAATACATCAGTTTCTTTCTTGTTTTTTTCAGCTGTCCATAAAGATGTTCACAGCAAAAGCAAATGGCGCCAAATGTCGTCTTTTCTGCTAGGCCGCTGTAGTGTGTTTGAAAAATGTTGCAGTTGCGCTGTTCCAGCTGAAAGAAAAGTCAAAATACGAGTTGGGTAGCGCTGGCACAACGCTGAGAAATGATTGAGAATTATCGTCCAGCGATAATGATGATGATAATAGCTAATTTTATGACGCCGTTATTAGGTATAGATTACTATTATTAGGGGCCGATTTGCCCACGATTACTTCATTTGCTCTGATGAGGCAGTCTGTAGTAGAAACGACTGTTGCTACTGTTTTTACTGCTGTAGCTGATTCCTCTGTCAATGAACAGTTTGGTGTCACCAGTGCAATGTAATTCATTTTTGTTGTTATTTGACTTTTTAACTTTTTTTCCTTTTCAGAAAACACACACACACAGTTCTACTGCCACTGTGAAGAAAAACTTATTAGGTGAAAACAATAGGCAAATGTGAAACAGACTCGATGGACAGAGGGAGAAATAAAGCAAGCAAGTAAGAAGAAAAACGTGATGGCAACCATTAGTAGAGCGCTTTCTGTACGCTCCATCTTGTACATGTCCGCTCTCTTTTTGTTTTCCATTGATTTAATGTAGCATTCTAATTTTCTTCTTGTTGCTTTTTCTCCTCCTCTGTGGGCAACCACTATCAGTCTAATTCACCAGAATTTTTCCAACTGAGCACTGATCACACACTGTGCCAAACGCAGATATGCAACTCCTAAGCAGCATTCAAACGACTGCGTAGGACAGAAAATTGAATTGACAGAGAACGGGAGGGAGAGAGCAAACGGGAAAACAATCGCTTAGATGAGTTTTCCTTCATCTTTCCCTTCCTTTGCTTCTGTAACTGAGGGGAAAGAAGTTGGTGGAAAATGTAGGGCAAGTGTTGCGACTAATGCTAAATCATTTAGGATCACCCATAATCCGGACTCATTTTGATCATGCAATCGATAAGACAACACGAGGAACAGCGAGCTGAAACAATCTGTGTGGCAATTTAGTCTGTCGCACAGCCTACACTGCAATGTATCTAATTACATGGCAGCAATTGGCTAATTTTCGCTCAAGCAGTAATATTTCACTGTGTCACTTTTCTTGACTGGTCGCAACATGCGACGCACATGTTTCCACTGCTTCCACAGTCATTTGCCGGCAAAGGAAGCTTGCTGCACTCCTATTCAATAGAAACTGAAATTAAGGCAAAAGTGTGCCCCTTCTGCTGCCGCGTCACCGTTTCAGTGTGCCCCATCATCCTTAGGAGGAAGTGGCAATGGAAAGTGGCTCCAAATTACGGAAAGCTTTGTCCAGCCATAATCAGCATTGGCAGTAAAAACGGAAGGGAAAAGATGAGTTGCAAATACACACATTCAATGAAAAGAATGAGACACCAGCTAGTACTAATCAATGTGGAGGAACTAGGGAAGAGTGCGGCAGAATACTGCACTTCTCTACTACTGTTCACTTTGACAGTCAAACAGTCGAACACTTCGATTGGCAGTGAGAAATTTCCGCAGAAGCCAATTTATCTTCATTTGAAGCTCGACGGAAAAAACTGTAGCTCTAGCATCAACGTTGCAGCAACGTCGTTCGGTGTGTCAAAATAAATGTCAAAATAATTAATACAAAAAGATAAATAAGTAAAATCTATGAGGGCAATCTAATCTAATCTGCCCATACACTGACAAGCTTTATCATTAGTGACGCAGGAGACCTAGTTCAGCGGACATGGGCGTTCGTGCCCGATCCCACTACCGTCACCACCAAATGAGCCACCAATGAATTGATTGGAGCTTGTGGCTTCCTACTGCTGTTGCTGAGCTTGCTCAACTTCAGAAATTGGCCTACAGTGTGTGTTTTGATCCAAGTTGCAACTAATTTTGTTGTTGGAAACTTCAGCAAAAAAAAGCACTCGCTGATTGTCATTAGCTGGACCATAAAAGAGAAAAAACCTTTGCAAAGGCTTTAGAAAAGCAAAACTAAAATTAGAAGTTTGAGCAGTGGCTCGTGTGTTCAAGCAGGAGCTTGTTGCAGATAAGCAGTGTGCTTATTTAAATTGGCAGGCGAGCGCAATTAGAGTGGAAAACAAACTATTAAGCTAATGAAGAATGCCTAATGCTGCAACCATGTCCACAGTGAACAGGTTCAATTGGCCAGCAAAGAGTACCGATTGGCAGTGGAATGGCAATCCGACTGAGCTGTGGGGAACAGGAAATCGCCACTAAATTGGAAGCAGCTGCAGTGGGCAACCAGAAAAGCCAAAAAGTGTACTTTGCTTGTTTTCCAATCTGTACTTTTTTCACTTTCTTTCGATGCCTTTTACTGCTTGCATTTGTTCATTTGGCCAGTGACTTATCAGGACTTTTCTGCTCCCTCGGCTCTGGCGACCTGAAGCCTGCTGCACACACATCAACCAAATGAGTAAGTGCATTTGTCCTCAAAAGTGCTTCAACAGTTCCTTTTCCCCAAACGGCTGCGGGTGATGATGGTAGTGGTGGTGGTAGCCGATTGACAGAATTTCAATGAATTGCATTTGCCTTTTCGATTGTTTGACATGTTGGTTTGTCCATTTATCATTTTTAATTTAAAGTTCAGGTACGACTCGACAGAAACTAAGCGCTGGAGCTTAGAAAATGTATATTGAGTTTGCTTCTCCGAATCCTACGTGAGCATTCAACAGTATTTTTTGTTTTTAAGTTAAAAGTTGCAAAAGTTTAAACAATGCTATTTTTTTGACGTCAATGCGTGCTCCTAAAATTTCATCAGAGGGCTTTTGCAGGCAAAATTTAGTTGCGTTGAGATCATTTGATCCACTTGTTTTGCGACAACAAGAATTGTGATCATCAGTGCCGAGCCTCATCTACTGAAAACTGTAACAGCACTCTCACCTATCTAGCCAGCATATAGCTTGGTTATGAAACATTTTTCAATAAGCAAATGGCCAAAAAAGGTAAAATCAAAGTGGTTTTATCTTGAATAAAGCCTAGAGTTGATTGGTTTCTGAACGTGGTGAAGTGCCCTACATTTGTTTGATTAAAAATTGATATCGATTGAAATCGGAAGACAAAACAGCACTCAGTCAGAAGTGTTGCTGAGAAGCATGTTGCCAAAACTGAAGTGATTACAATAAATCACCGTTTCTTTTGTGATTGCTTTAGAAACATTTTTGTTTGACTATTGCACACACCATCACATTGACTTTGAATCCATTCAGGTGAAAACCGAAAATAATAATAAAAAAGATTAGATGTAGTAAAAAGCATGCACATTGACTTTGCTGCTGTTTCCGGTGATGTACTGCCAAAACTGTTAGTAGAGTTTTGCAATAAAGAAACTAGCGGAAAACAGGCGCCAATTAAAGGCATTGTCAGATTTTCCGTCTAACGTATAGTGCAAATGAAATTGTACAGAAGTAAAGAAAAGACGAAGCAGTACACTGAAAAAACAGAACAGCACTCCAGAAAAAGGTTCAGCACTCTTATTTCCTTTCATTTGGCACCTTTTCTTGCACTTGCTTTCATAATAAATTGGCCAAGTCATCTTTTAGAGATTAACGGTACAATGCGCCGGCAAAAGTGTTTGCATGCGGCAAGGGCTGCAAACAAAGCTCAGAAGCAAAGCAATATCGATATCACGATTCAGAAAGTAGGGTAGACACAGATAAAAAGTGGCTCTAAGAATAAATAAAAATACATTTTCTAATGTATAGAGTGCATCGACTTTTGCTCTTAATCGAGAGTTGGGGGTGAAAAGTTAGCAAAAAGTGGGTGAGAAAGTAAAGGAAACGCTGGTGAATATAAATATTTAATAACTGAATGCTCTCAGCCGACACAAACAGTGTGTGCTTTTGATTTGCTGAAGCAACAACGAGCACTTGCAGTCAATTGAATGGTCCTACTAGTGAAGAGCTGGGCACGAGGAACGGCCAGTAAATCTATTTGAAAAGAATAGATAAAGAATGAGCAAAAGCAAAAAAGATGTGAAACTCAGATTCGATCTGTTGCCGTTTTAATAAAACGAAGCAATTTTGATTAAATTGAAAGTCTATCTACTTTTTTGGTGAGGAGGTCATAAGAGGAAAAAACGCAAAAATTGGAAGCTTTTAGAATTGTTTGAAAAATTGAGAAAAAATTGGCTATTATTGAAGAAAGGAATATCAATAAATGATGGTGCCGTGGCGCACTGACAAGCACAGCAGTGAAATGCTAGTAATGATAAGGCATGATGAATTCAATGCAGCCCAGTGATAATGGGTGTCCGGTGAGCGGTGAGGTGCATCTCTGTATCTCTGACAGTCTTTCAGACAATTCGTCACCGAAGAAAGTGCCGGTGCCAACTGCTTTTACGTTTTTTCAATCAGTACCCCCTTTCCGTCACAATCTGACAGTGTGTGCCACGATTCGCCCATTTACAAGTCGATTATGTGTAATTTAAAATTTAAATTTATTTATTTCAATCCTTCACTTTTGCAAACACTTTCCAAACAGTACCTTTTTCTAAATCCATTTGGCTATCTTCAATTTAAATATATTTTCGATTGTCATTACTAACAGTACAAGTGAGAGAAAACTTCACTGCACTGTGCCATTTCAAGTGCTGATGCTTAGAAAACAGGATAATAGAGTAAAAAAGAAACGGTAATGATTTAGATAAACAATCAAACAACGATTACCAAACAACTAAATTTAAGTGTGGTAAGTAATGGGAAAAGTAGGAGGGACTTTCCTTTTTCCTTTTTTCCCATGAAAGGGCCGACATCAAAAGCGGTACAGAGAAGCGGCCATCTGCCAATTTACTACCTGAAAAAGATCAACCAGCTAAAATTAGATCACTAATGACCGTATATCGTTTGAGAATGAAAGCTTGCAACATTGTTCAAAAGCTACAAACACTAAAGATTTACAATTGCTTGTATTTGTAAAAAAGCAAAAATAATGCAATTCAATTGACTATGCACATACAAAGTGGCAATTAAACTGTCTATTGACTGGTAAAATATTCAATTTTAAAGAAAAGAAAATGTCTGCGCTGTTGAGAAAGGCGATCACTGTAGTGCGGCACTGCTTGAGTGGATGAGTAAACGGGTGACAGAGTGAAATTCAAACATTGTGAGTCACAGACAACAGAGGAGATGGAAAGACATGCAAATTGTAAACTTTGCTAAAAATCCCAAAGCAGCTCTTTCTTCTTTCTCCCATCAAATTCACTTACTGCTGCGCGGCCAGATGATTCAGTGGTTGCTGATGCTGATGTTGCAAATGCGTATTTTTCTTCTTTTTCTTCAGTTCCTGAAGACTGTGACCGTGTGTTGAAACTATCGAATGGCAAGTCACGACTGGTGCCTGTCAAGCACTGGTTTGCATTACAAATACAAACATTTGCCCAAGCCGTGTTCCAGAACGCTGTTGGCAGTCAAAGGAAGTATTGAAGAAGGAGAAGTAGAACGGGCGAAAAACTCTTAAGCGAAAAGCTTTCAAGTGCCGAAGTGCGACGCGCGCGCGTTATCTTCTTGCTCCTGTCGACCACTGAAAAAGTGAGGGTATATGTTACGTTCCGTTGACTTTCTCAACCAGTAAAGAGGCATCAGCAACAACAAAAACAACAACAACAGTGGCAAGACACAAATGGTGGCCCTCCGAGGCCTGCTGCTTCTGCTGATGCTGCTGTTGCATGGCCGAATGAACTGAAATCTGTGCTGTACGACAGCAGCGCAAAGGCAACTTTTCCTCAGTTGCTCGATTGTCTGTCAGTGAGAAGAAGGGCAACATTTAAAAAATAACTTCCGCACGATGGACACACTAGGAAACATTTTTTAATTTTTCAACGCATATAAAACAATTTAGCCGCTTGACAAAGTAAGACATCGACCAGCAAGAGCGAGTTGGCAGGACAAACACAGAGAAAGGAAGAGAGGACTCCCCACTCGACACTGTGTTCAGTGGCTGCCTGGTACCCCTGAGAGAAGCAGTGCACCAGTCCGTTTGGCTCTGTTTGCTCTGCTAATTGATTTTTATGACATGCTTGTTTATTTGCCTAGTCTTGTTCATTTCACTATAAACAACTTGCTGACGCAAATATGAAATGCAGGTTGCAACAACAACAAAGTGGCAAACGAGAAAGTGTCAGAGTGAAAGAGTGTGTGCAAGCAACTGCAAGTGCAAGTGCATTCGGCTTTTCGGTGAATTTGACCGTTAATTGATTTATTGCTCACTCAGGCCACTGTCCTTCTATTCTCTGCTGACCAATCGGATTTCCAATCTAATTGCACTGTCCGAAAATGAGCAATGAGCGACTTTATGCTGCATTTTCGAGCAACTCATCAGTAGCATGGTCACTCAACACTCAGCGGAGATTTTTTGATAAACGTAAATATTAATTTCGATTTAAATCAGCTTTTGAGGAACGGCAGTACTGAAGGCTACAAGTCGAGACACAGATTTGTGTGATTGCATGTTTGGAATTGTGCCCATTGAGCAGCCCTTTCCTGTCCACTTTCTGCTCATTTCTGATGTTCTGATTGTGCTTCTCTTCCGAGTGTCCTCTGCTTTGATCGATTGTCTGGTGACGGTTGTCTGCAGCTCTGGTCCCGGCGCAACAGTGCACTTAGAAAATGCACCCGCAGTGGAAAGTGCTTGTCCCATCGATTGGCCACTGGAATTCATTCCTCCCTGGCTCAATGGCCAGAGGGAATTTTAATGGAGTTCATAATTGGGAATGCCAGACCAGCGAACTGCTCTGACCGCAAATGCCACAACGTTCGCATCCGTTTTCGCATTCGGTCAATAGGCACTACCACCAGCAGCACTGTCACAGACAATGAGATCAATCGACCAAGCGGATAACCGATTGCAACTGGAAATATCTCTGTGTCTATTCGTGCATATTTGCGCAAAAAACTGCTTCTTTTTGTTCACCAAATTACATTTCTGCATGCTTTAAAAAAATATTCGCCACACTGGAGCAGTAACACATCAGTGAACAGTACACTCTGCTGAATCCGAAAATGCATTTGCAATTTGCTGGGCGACCTGGTGAGCGGCAAGTAAACTAACCAAAGGCGCCTGCTGCTATGACACCAGATTTTGCCAAATAAATGGCGGTTGAACTGGAGGTGGGTAAACACACAGTAGCACAGGCCAAGAAGAGAAAGGAAAGTCGTCATCGATGTAATCGCAACCGTTGAAGAGGTGCACGTGCCTGGTACATGTGCACAGACAATACCGTTAAACTGGTGTAAGTTCGCGTGTACCCACGACAAAAACAGGAATGTCAGGTGATGGTGGGGCGGTGACAGCCTCATCAGAAGAGACTAGCAAGTTTGGTGGGAGTGGCAGCAGGCCTTCATCAGATAATCATCTCACCGTCGCCTTGATTGCAAGACCATTGCACGAGGCAGCCTGCACTGGGTTAAATCAGCCACTGCAATCGGGCGGACAGACGGACTGACACAGCTGAGAAAAGTGTGCTCTCTCAATCTATTTCTCGCGTATTGTGTCTACGTGACTGGCACTCGCTTTCTCCAGCCATCAACACCACCACCATCACCACCACCTCCCGCAAGGTCGCTCGTCTCAACCAGTGTGTTGCACCAGCCACCTTGAAACGCCCCTCTCCGGCCCTTACTTTTTTCCTCACCACATCACCGCAGACTGCCTTCCAGAACGATGTCTTCCATCTCGCTGACGCGCACCATCTTCAGTCGAGTGCTGATGCCCGCCAATGGCCGGTCCCTCCTGCTGGCTCGTCTGGCCTCAACGAATCCCCAGAGCGGTACCAGCGTCTCCTATGACGCCGATTCTATTTCAAAGATTGTCAAGAGTGATAAAGTCGTCGTCTTCATGAAGGGCATTCCTGATGCTCCGCGCTGTGGCTTCAGCAACGCCGTCGTCCAGGTAAGTCATGGTATGCCTCCTACGCAGCTGAACATCCTCATCAAAAAAATCCTCCCCAATTTTAGGTGCTCAAAATGCACGGTGTTCCCTTCCAGTCACATGATGTGCTCTCCTCTGAAGAGCTTCGAAAAAACATCAAAGACTTTACCAGCTGGCCTACTATTCCGCAAATCTTCATTGACGGCGAGTTCATCGGCGGCTGCGACATTCTCCTGGAGAAGCACCAGAACGGCGAACTGATTGAAGACCTCCTTAAAATTGGCATCAAGTCACAAGTACTGAAGGAAGCACAAGAAGCAAAAGATGCAGATAAAAAGTAGTGATTCTTTATTTTGTTTAACTTCGTAAACACTAGTTTTGTTATTGAGGCCAACTTTGCCATATAAACGATTGTTAAATATATGAAAAGTATACTAAAGATTCAGATAAAAATATAAAGGCTCAATGTCAAATAAACATATGTTCATAGTCAGCACAAGACAACGTATTTACAGAAAATAAAAATCTTGTAACGAATATTGCAGAACTTCTTTCGTAATCATGGTAGTACTGTTTATATTATGTATTTAAGGCGGTGATTAGAGAAGGTGATTTAACTTGAGTTCAGCCAACTTTTTGTCAAGCTCTGGCTTGCTGCATCCACGGGAGAACATCTTGATAAGATTTTTAAACTAAAAGTATAAAAAGGTTAAAAACTGTTCAGAAAATAGTCAATAAGTACCTGCTCGATTTCCTTTTTCAGCTTTAAGTTATTGTTCTCCCTCTTGCAGACCAGATCCTCCAAGTACTGGTAGCGAAGCTTCTTTCTCGCTCGACACTCCCGCGCACTTTGACGGCTACGCTCAAGCTTGGCTCTGATGTCCGATGTCTTGTTGTTTGCCGAGGTCGAGGGAGCCTTAGACTTGTATTTTCGAGCTCGCTTAGTGGGTTTGGCAGCCATGGAAGTTGAGCCAAAGTCGCCGTTCATTCCTTCGCTCATCATCTCCTGAGCGCCCATCTCCGAGTGCTCGTCTCCGAGTCCAGTCGACTGCAGCTGGAACTGGCCATCGTTGCCCAACGAGTAAATCTCCTCCTCAAAGGACTCCTGCTTGATCAGCTGATCATCGGACTCCAGCTTGATGTCCATGTTGATCGTTAAAAAAAGAATATAAAGACGAGGAAAACTTGAAAGATGACGGCGCAGGTGAGTGAGCGAAACAGAGTGTTTTTGTTTGTTTGTTGCGTCGTGGTTGCGAGACTGCGCACACGGCGCCGTCGCCGCCGCCTGCACTGCAGGCTCCAGTTGACGGCAACTTTCTGCACTGAAAAAAGAAACAGAAACTGCTGGCCTCCTCCGGTGCAGCAACGTTGTGTTGTCGTCGCGTCGTCGTCTGTCCGCATCCGCGGAGCCTTATCAGCGGCGCTTCCCCAACGTTGGCTTCCTCTCACTTTTAAGCGGCCTGTCCTTGCTCAACACCTGAACGACAACTACTGGCACTACTAGCATCCACTGAACTTCAGCTTTTATCCGCCAAATTCGCTTTCGAAGACTATCCACGTTTTAAGGGTGAACAGGGTTGCCAACTTCTGACCATGCAGGTGAACTTATCTCATTGTCTTCTTTCAGTCTCACCATGGAACAGCCACCGCACAGTCGACGGGAACACCAGGGTTCACGGGGGTTCCCTCAGCAGGACTTTGTTCCTCCTCCAAACCTGCGCTCTAGGTACCCAAACCAGTATAGCGATTACAGATCAGAGCAGCAGATGTCGAGCTCTTCAAACAACAGTTATCCTTCTGAAGATGCTCATTCTTCTCATGGCAACCGGGATGGCCGTAATTATAACCCCCGAAATCGCCCGCATGGCGAGCGCAGACAAAACGAACAAGGCAGCTCTTACCAAAGCAATGGTCGACAGTCCGGATACAATTCAAACAATCGAGGCCACTACATGAACCGCAACTCTAGTGACAAGCCAAATGATTTACCGCCTCGATTTGCTCGATTGCACAACGATACTCATCAAAACCATTCAGAACAGCAGCAAAAGCCCGGGTTTCGTCGACCTGAGCCAAATAATTCGAATTCAAACAGAAACAGAAATTCAAACAACCAAAACTCTGAGCAAGATGATGTAGCACAACCATTCAGTCAGATGAATTTGGGGCAATCACGCTCTCACATGGGGCGACAAAATGTAGTTAATGGCGATATGTTGGATAGACCTCCAGTGCAAAATCGACGAAACAACTTCCCGAGCAGTACCAATGGGCATCGTCAGCATAACCAGCATCCAAACCGAAATCAATCCGGCAATGAGAGGCACAGCAACGGCAAGGACAAAGTAAATGAAAGCCAACGTGAAATAATGGGCGAACTTCTGAGCAAGGCCAAGTACGAGTGCATTGTCTGCTGCGAAGCCATAAAGTTCAGTCAAAAGACCTGGAACTGCTCCAACTGCTTTAATGTCTTTCACCTAAAGTGCATGCAGATGTGGGCTAGACAATCGAATGTCACCGAAAGTAATGCCGCAACTGCAAACTCGGCAAACGGCAGCGCAGCCAATGAAAATGGTTCCGCTGCAAATGGTGGTGGTGGTGGTGGCCAGTCAGCTCAGAATGGCCACAATCGACGAACCAACCGCCAAGCAAACAGTGACTGGCGATGTCCTACCTGCCAGTGCGTCCAGAAGAAGTTTCCTTACGCGTACTACTGCTTCTGTGGAAAGGTGAAGGATCCTGAGCTGAGTAACTCCTGGCACTTGCCTCACTCCTGCGGCAACACCTGCTCTCGTTCACTGGCCATTTTCAATGATAAGGGTGAAAATGAAGTGGACACCTTTCCATGTTCGCACAAGTGCACACTAAAGTGCCACCCTGGCAAATGTGCACCCTGTTCTTCAAAGGTGGAGCGAACCTGCTCTTGCAAAAAGACGAAGGTTTTTACAAGCTGCATTTCTAAAATTTCCGAGATTCAATGCGACGAGCAATGCAACAAGCTACTGAGTTGCGGGAAGCACAAATGCGAGCTCAAATGCCACTTTGGTAACTGTGATACTTGTCAGGTGAAGTTCGATTTGGAATGCTTTTGCGGAAAGGAGACTAAAGAGGAAATCGCCTGCTCAAGCCAGTCTGCACAATTTTCTTGTAATCAAAAGTGCTCCAAGCGTTTGGGTTGTGGCTTCCACCAGTGCCAAGATGACTGTCACCCAGGCAGCTGTGGCCCCTGTCCATTTAACCCTGCCATCGTCAAGAACTGTCCCTGCGGAAATACCCTCGTCTCTGAGCTGCTCAACGGCAGGAACAGGCTGCTGTGCATTGATCCAATTCCCACCTGCAGCAAAGTGTGCAATAAGCGACTGGTGTGCGGCACTGAGGCTGAGCCGCATTTTTGTGCCGAGAAATGTCACTCTGGCGCCTGTCCGCCCTGTCCGCAGAAGTCCATTCTACGCTGCGAGTGTGGCGCCAACTCGCAAAAGTTTGACTGCAAAGACGTCACCTCAAGTCGCTTCAAGTGCAAGCGTCGCTGTAACAAGAAGCTGAGCTGTGGGCGACACAAATGTCTTAATGAGTGCTGCACTGACAAGGAGCACACCTGTCGCCAAGTTTGTGGTAATGTTGACCTTACCTTCTTAAAGGGTGACTCGTATTCATTTGTTTGCTTTTCATTACAGGCCGAAAGCTCGACTGCGGCAGTCACACTTGCGACGAGGTAAAGCTGTTTGACCTATTTTTACTTTGATACCATTTTTATGATTCGGTCACCTTTCAGCCCTGCCACTCCTTCTGCAAGTCCTGCCCGAATGTCATCTGGACTGAGGTGTACTGCAACTGCGGCGAGCAAGTCCTCTACCCTCCACTGGCCTGCAGCACCAAACGACCGCCCTGCACTGAGCCCTGCGCCCGTGTGCACCAGTGCCCCCACCCGCCCACTCACCAGTGCCACGACGACCCACAGTGTCCGCCCTGCACTGAGTTTGTCAGCCGACAGTGCTACGGCGGTCACGAGACCATCACCACGGTGCCCTGCTACCAGACCGGGGTCTCCTGTGGGCGGTTCTGCAAGAAGGCCCTTGCCTGCGGCATGCATCACTGCGTAAAGGTCTGCCACCAGGGCGACTGTCCGGTGTGCACTCAGAAGTGCACCAAAGCTCGACTGGGCTGTGATCATCTGTGTGCCCTTCCCTGCCACCAGAGCACCTCCTCTGCCAGCAGCAGCAGCTGTCCGGAAAGTCGGTGCAAGGAGGTGGTGAAGGTGTTCTGCAAGTGCAAGCTGAAGAGCCAGGAGCTGCAGTGCCACGAGGTGAACGATCCGAAGAAGTTTCAGGCCTCCGTCGACAGCATGGTCACGCGGTACAGCTTTGACGCGATAACGCTGAATGAGATCAAGCAGATGGTGCAGTACAACACCATTCACCAGTTGGACTGCGATGAGAAGTGCGCCAAGGAGAAGCGAAACAGGGAGCTCGCCGAGGCGCTCGGCATTGAGGGTCACTCGGACTTTCCCGTGGTTAAGTACTCGGATTTTCTCAAGAATGAGGCGCGCTCCAATCCGCAGCTCATCTTGTCCATTCACGATAAACTGGTGATGTTGTTGGTGAACTTCAAAAAGGTAGCACATCAATTGGCATACATTACGGCTGCTCTTAACCTATTTAATTTTTTTGTTTACCTAATTTGCAGAGCAACAGCAAGACAATGTGCTACAACTTTCCGCCGATGAATCGAAATGCACGCGAGATTTTGCACAACATGGCCGCCGTCTTTGGCTGCAAATCGGAGTCAGTGGATCGAGAACCAAATCGCAGCATAATGTAAGTGGCAGTGGCGGCGGCGGTTAAACGATCTGTTTATGCAATCAGTAAGCTGTAATTTAATTAATTTTTTTCAGTGTAACAGCCTCAAAGACATCATTCATTCCGGAAGTGTCTCTCCTCGAGGCGATCAATGTGGATGCTAATCAGTTGCGACCAAAACAATCAGTGGTGAAGGTAAAGACTTCAAGTGAGGAAAACAAAGACAAGAAGGTGATTGATTACTTCAACTTTGATGGTCAAGATTAGTGGGACACACACTGCCGGAAGCCCATTGACCTATTTTTTGAATGAGAAAATTTTCCCGTCTATGTGACTGTCTGCACAGAGGCACCAATCAAAAGCAGCACACTAGAGAACAAGCCTGTAAAGCAAGCAAGACTGACTGATACTTTTGAACGGAGCACAAGTGTTAAATGGCAAAAGGTTTTTTTGCGGGAAGCAATGCAATAAGCAATTTTTTCATACTCTAAATTATTTTCTGAAATGACCAGAAACCTTTTTTTAAAAAGCACAAACAAAAATGTTTTAAAATTTATTTTTTAATTAAAAGGCTAAAACGAAATATTTACAAGTGGAGAAAAACAAGTGGCTTGTTTGCAAGGACCAATGTGTGTGTGAGTCTGTCAGTAGGTGAAGGTAGTTTGCAAGGTAAGTGGGTGTGTGTTTCGGTTGTCTGAATGAAGACGCTGCACGCATTGGAGAAAAAATACAGTAAAATGAGAGGAAAAGAAGAAAGTGGGCTTGTTCGTTTAGATCGGATTTCTGTCTGCTATATTCACGATATGTAGAGCTGCAACAAGAGAACAGCAGGAGTTTCTGTTTAGGGGGGTGTGTGGCTGTGAATGTGTACATAACATTTGCCGAGTAGTAGAGAACGTGTTGTAGTTTGGCACGAGTAATATATCAACATTTCTCGTGGTTTGTCGAGCAACAAAAGAACGAAAAAAAACTGTAGCTCTCAACAGTCAGCACAGAGACGGTGTAGGTCGTCCGGTGGTGGCAATCCGCCCCGATGATTCCAGTGGTGATGATGACTTTCCGCCAACAACAGCAACAAAAAAGTGTAATGCTCCAAACAAAAAAGAGAAAAAGTGCCAGAGGGTACAAGAGTTAAAGAAGGTGTATCAATTATAGCCAGTCAATTGAAAAAACAGAAAAAGGAAAAAGAGGAAAAACTTGACACTTGGAAACCATCGAAATGCTCGGCCAACCTCAACTTGGACTGCTCAATACAGCAGCAGTGAACAGGTGGTGCAATCGAGAAAAAGAAGAGGATGAGAAAAAGAAGTAGTGCAGCCACAGTTTCGGTGCTGCACAGTTGAGTTAATAATAAATAAAAGGGAAGAACCAAACATTGCACGTGAGAGAAGGAACAAGATCAGGTGCACAGCAGTAGCAAAGTTGAGCGAGCAGTGGTAGTGGAAGAGATTAGCTTTAGAATCAGGTCATTTTGTGGCGTTTACTACCGGTAGTGATGACCACCACCACCTCCTCCACCCCGAACTGCACTCGTTTCACTGTCCCAGTATGAGTCGTAGTCAAAGTAGGACGGCTGCAGTGCACCACCACCTGATCTGATGTGCTGCATCTCATCGGCGGTAAGCGTGTTCTCTGGGTACCGAGAGGCTGAGCTGCGGTGCATCATCTGATTACCACCATTGCCCGCAGACTGCCTGTGCTGCACCGGCCGATGCCGAGAGTTGCCGCCCGCTGAGCTGCGACTCGGGTGATGTCTCTGCTCCAGATGACCACTGAAGCTGCTGGGGGCCCCAAAGTTGGAGCGAGCAGCGTCGTGGTAGGCACCGAGGCGTGCCTGCTGCTGATAGGAGGTGGGCAGTGGCTTCCCGTTTGCCCAGTGGCCTCCGCCGCCGCCGCTCTTGTTGTGGCGGTGAACGCGCCTCGATTCGGCAATGTCGCTGCTCTTGCTGCGGCTCATGCCTACGCCCATGTACGGCTTTCTGAACTCGCCGTCGCCGTCCACGTCGGCGTCGGCGCTGTCGCTGACGTATCCGCCGTTGACGTGTGGGTTCAGCTGCTGTTCGTTCCACTGCTCCACCGATTGACCGGCGGCGGCAGCGGCAGCAGCGGCGGCGGCTGCCACGGCTCCGCTGAGTTTGTTTGATTTGAGATGACTGCCTGGCTGCTTCTGAATGATCGTCTCATCGTTGTTCTTCTCTCCGCCCTTCCAGCTGCTTTCACTGCACTCCTCAGCACTGGTGCCCAGGCCGAGGTCCTTCTCCGCGGCGACGCTGCCATCAGAAACTGAAAGGCTTTTTGAGCCCTCCACACTGACGTCATCTACTACCGCCCCTTTGCTGTTGTTTCGGCCGCTGAGTTTAACCAGGTGTGGGTTGTTGTCTGCGGCGATCTCGTAGCCGATGAAGGACGGCCTGGGAATGTAAATGGGGCCGCCGGTCTTGTGCACTATCGCCTTTCCGTTGAAGTACTTGTCGGTAGTGAAGAAGGGCGAGTCCTTGTGGACGACGGCCAGATTGGCCGACTTGAAGTGCGGCTGGTGGTGCGGCAGGTGCTTCCGATCGGGGCTTTCAGCGGTGAGCACCTCTTCGGAGGTTTTTGGCTCACTGCGGCAGATGTCGGTGAGTGAGAGCAGCACTGGGAGAAGGAGCACGCCGTGGGTGGCGCCAAAAAGCATTACCAAGAAGACGGTCTTGAAGAAGGTGACAAAGACGTAGGAGGGCGCAAAGGCGAGGGCGATGATACCCAGAACTGTGGAGACGCTGCCCTGGAAAATGGGCATGCCCAGAGAGGTGAGCGCAGAGCGGACACGATCTCGCGGGGTCCGTTCATCACATGAGTAGTAGGCGTAGGAAATGTGCGCTGAGAAATCAACAGAGAAGCCGATGCACATGATGAGGTTGATCATGGAGATGGAGTCGAGGTTGACGTTCCACAGGGTCATGTAGCCGATGACGCCGATTTCGATGGAGATGATGGAGAAGGCGACCCAGATGGCGCAGGAGGGCGAGGGAATGAAGATGAGAGAGATGACCATCATGACGATGGCCGCCACGGTGATCGTCTGAATGGAAATGGTGCGCACCAGCACAAACTGGTCGAAGAAAATGAAGTAGTGGTGGTAGATAGTGACCGGAAAGGGAAAGCTGTCGGCGATTTCACGCAGCGAGATGAGCATCTCTTTCTCCATGTTCGCGTCCATGATGTGCTTCGTCTGTATGAGGTATCGGCTGGAGATGATCTCAGTGCCGTCCTCGTTGAAGACCACATCATAGCGGAACTGATCAGTGAGAGGAAAGTGCAGAAAGATGTCGCGCAGTCCGCGGTAGAAGTCCTGCTGTTCGGTGACATTCAACGCCTGTAACAAAAAACATCACAATGAAACGGTTAGTAACAGTAGTGAAAAGCAAACAAGTAGAGTTGCAAAAGAGGAGGCACTCACCTGAAGAAAGAGGAAACTGTCCTCCTGACCGAGAAAGGTCAAGTACGTTCTCAGCCATGACTCGGTCATTGAGCGATCGGCCACAAAGGGGTTTGCCTCAAACTTGGTCAGCATGTCCTCCATCATCTGCTGCACCTTCGGATCGGCGTAGTTCATCGTCTCATTGACGACTACCTGAATTCGGTAGGGATACTCGCGGAAGTACTTGTCCTCAATGTCGTAGAACTGCACCGAGTAGGAGTCGTCACGGGAGAGCTTTCGTCGGTCCAGGCCCTCCTTGATGATGGAGCAGCCGTAGATGCCGATGGCCAGGTAGACGAGGAAGCAGAAGATGACCACCATCTTGGTAAAGGGCTTGTTGAGGGAGGCGGCGAGCACGTCGCGGAAGAAGACGATCATCATGTGCTCTTTGTTGTCCTTTGGATTGTCCGGGTCCGAGGGATTGCGCCCGCCGGTGCAGAGCAACCGGAAGAAGAGACCTTTGTCCACTGAAAAAACATTTTAGGAAAAGGAGAGAGAGAGGGCATTAGTACACGGTAAATTGAAATAAAGTAGTACGGGCAATTAGTTCAGCGGCGATCATAAGCAGCAAAGAGCGTAACGACATGCACACAGTAGCATCAGCAGCAGCAGCAACAACGACCGCGGCAATGGCACCGTTGCACCGATCAGTAGTAGTGCAATCATTACCGGCACCACTTGAGCCGCTGTCAGTGCAGTGCCGTTGCAGTGACTGAAACTCTCCCTCCTTCTTTCTTTCAATCGTCTCCCAGCCCCCTCTCTCCTTTTGCTAGCCGAATGGTAATGGCATGCATGTGTGTCATACCTGCAAGCGATTTCGGAACAACCGGTACACAGATCAAGCCGTGAAGATTGCGCCGCTCGACGTCGCCAAAGTAAGCCATCAGTCCGCCGAAGAAGGTTATGTGATAGGCATAGGTGAAGAGAACGGCCACCGCCGTGTAGATGCAGAAGATGCGAACCTGTGGGCAAAAGAAAAAGAAGAATTAAAAGGAGATGAAAAGAAGAAGAAGAAAATTGGGGGTTTAGTGGAGGACACAGTGGAGGACACTTGGCCAATAAATGCTAGATGCTTAACTTCTCAAAATCTGTAACACTTTGTATCACTACACTCTTACACTTTCACTTTGCCTATCTCTTTCAATCATGATCTGATTATATTGACAGTGTGGCACTACACTACTCCTGAGACTGTGTGGGCTATAAATATAAATACACTTCCACTAACCACGATGAAACACATGTTTGTAGCAGCTTTTGCACTGACTGACTAACTGAGCGAGTGAATGAGTAAGTGAGCACACTTACCGAAGGAAACGGAGTGATGATGCCGATCATGAAGGAAATAAAGTTGGTCAGGGACGTGATGGTAATCGAGACGGCGGCTTCCGCATACGTATGCCCAAGTCGCTCAGGGACGGTCATGCTGGTGGGCGTCCGACGCCAGGCGGCCAACAGCACAAAGGCGTCGTCCATGCCGACACCTGCGCAAATTGAAAAAGAAGAAGAAAGTTTGTTAAACAAATTATTTTTAAGTTTTGACCAAAAATAGTGCTAAAAACTTGGTATAATCTTTCAACTAATCAAAGTTCACCCAAACTACTTGTTGTTTTTCTATACCAAAAAAAGTGATTGCCCTCTTCTTTTATTTTCAGTTTTTAGCCGTAAGTGCAAGCATTCCTCGGTGTCATCAATCATGCTGTAATTCATCACTAACTTCAAAGCTTTGAAGTGCTAGACTAAGATGAAGTGACACCGTTAGTGGCCAGGTGAAGAAAAAACATGATCGTCTATGTTTAGTTACACTGTTCTAAATAGTGCGCACTCACTTTGCTAAATAGACCGTTCAATTAGCGCAAATGAAAGCAAAAATGTAAACTGATCAACTAATTTAGATTGCACTGATGAATGGTGAAAGGCAGATAAGGACCGTTTTACGACGTCTCACTTCTGCCCATCATCATCAGCAGCATCAGCAGTGGCACTAAACTCACTGTCACTCTGATGACCTAATAGCTGAGATAGCAGGTGTCAAAGATCAAAAGGACACTACTAAATCATAGTTTTCTTTGAAACTTCAAGCAACTTGTTGCTCAAAATAACTCAGCATTCGAGAAAAATATTTTCAAAATTGTATCAATTCTAAGTAAAGGTCGTTCATTTTTTACTGCTCAATTTGATTGTTTACTTGCGGCATTTTTGTTGTAGTCAAATACGCAATTTGTTTTACCATTTGATCATGTGTGATTCATCATGCTATCTATTATTATCATCAGACGATTAATTTACTTGTTCTTTGCGTTTCACAAATTATTTGTATTGCTAAATTAGGGGCTAGCAGAAATAAATAGTAGGCCGCAATCTAGCGATGATGCAATAACATATAATAAAAGCAGCGAAAGTGATGACCCACAAGGATAATGAGCATTGTCTGTGCAGAGACGCCCCTTGCCAAGTGATTGACATTCAGGCTGACATCGATGTCTGTTACAAACCATTCTTTTAGGCAAAGAATGATGATGATTCAGATGATGATGAATGCAACCGCCCGACAGAGCAGTTCACACACTGACCAATGTCAGTGAGAACACTGTGCTGAACTTTGAGTCGATGACAAAGTGGCAATCTTGGGGCAAGCATAGTGAAACACCATCTACAAAAACAAGCTCACTTTCCTCAAAGAAGAACAACAATGTCTGCAACAAATCAACGGGACATCAGAAAGAGGAAACAGTTTAGGCGTTTCAGAGTCAATTGTCCAAGTAGATAATTTTCACTTAACTCCTGAACTTTTGTGAGCACAGGCTTGTTAGCCTAAAGGTGAACTTGGAGCTCTGAGGAATTAGGCAACAATTTGCCTCAGCAGTCAGCCAACCACAGGTTTGGAATCACCGAGAAGACATTAAGGGAAGGAACAGCAAAGTGGCCAGTTGGGCACAACAGTTCACAGTTAGTGCTGCTGTTTGCTTGTCTTTTGATTAATAGCGACACATTAGCGTGGCGAGATAAATGGCACACTGTCTGTCTGTGTTAGTTTGTCCTGGCTCAATTGACCATAAATTATGTAGCCATACACAATGCAAACAATCTAATTACACTAATTTGCTCTTCTCGTTTCTCAGTAGCCACATTTCTCATCATCAAAAAGGCCAGCAGCGGTGTAGTGCAAAGCGACAGTGGCTGACCAGTGGTCAGTAGCAACGGCTACCACTCTTCAATGTGTCGCGTGAGTTGGCAATTGTCCGCACTGTTCAAATGATGCTATCGGTGATGGGAAAATATTGTCCTGCAGGTGAGACATCGTTCAATTGGCGGATGTTGCAATTGTCACAATTGGCCAGTAGCAGCGACAGGAGACATGCTACTACTGTCGTCGTTGTCTCCTGCCTACAGACAAATGAACAAATTAGGTATTGGCAAGAATATAGATTTTGTCCTGCAGACTAAAAGACTTCTTACATAAGAAAGACAGAGTGCGACACAATCACTGTCACACTGTCAGACTGCCTTTTTGCCTGTTTTTTGTGTAGAGTGCTGTGTGTGAATAATGAAAGCAATTAACAGTAATAGTTACGAATTAGCAAATGAGCTTGTGTGTGTGCATATGTAGTGGCACCATCATCATCAGCACCATCACCACCACCACCATCGCCACCATCATCAACGCCACCACAAGCACTTACTGCGCCCGAGCAGCTCGAATGCCGTCTGTATGCATAATCAATGGCCTAGATTGGGCGACAATGTGACCAAGACAGTGAGACAATGACAGCGAAAGTGAGTTGCAGTAGTTGAAGTCGCAGCAGCAAAGGGGCCAATGATAATTGAGATCTTAGACAAATATATTGTGAGCAGTGGAAAGAAAAAAAAGAAAAAGTCCCGTTTGCTATTGACTAGCAATGAGGCACATCGAGTAGAGCAAATTTGGTGGTGGTGGCGGTGGTAGTGATAATTGTCAGCGATGTTAGCAATCACCTCCATTTTGTTGTCCATATCCTGCACACATTGACAGTCGTTTGTCAAATCAGCGATTGAACTGTTTGAGAAAGCGAGCTCTTTTTATCCCTTCTCAAACATCTTCAAATTAGCAGTAAAATGTTATCAGGCAAATAAAAATTACACAGTTAAAGTGTGCCACTAGTTTGTACTATGATATTCAGTGCACATTGAAAGTATGCATGTGAACAGTGTGCTGGCTGCTGTCAACGCTGCTGACCACACTGAACACTGTCATTTTACGATGTGACTGAGCTGCTTGAAAACACCACAGAGTGACATCAAATGACAAAAAATACTTTTATTTGATATTTACAAACTGACAACACTGATGATTACCGTGACCTTACGTCTTTGCGGTGTCAATAAACTGTCAGTCATCCATTGTACGGCAGCTGCCTGTACTGGAACAGGCTTCAATAGAGAAAAAATGAAGCACTGAGAAGACATTGAGCCAAATGCGCCGCATCAACTGAAAAAGCCATTGGACCAACACTAAAAAACGCGGGCATTGCTTCAGTTGCAGGTAAGTGAACTCGGTGATGGCAAAGGTGATTTACAGTGGAAATAAACCTAACATACAAACAAAAGTTTGCAAATATTTTCAGCATCTAAGCTTTTTCTACTGCTAGTGTGTGCTGTGAAACTGCACACTATCTGCGGGTCGTGCCTATTCTGCAGCTAAACAAAGTTGCATCATTGTAGTACACCAGCAGGTGATACTGTAATTTATTACTACTAATTGAATAGTAGTGATTACTAATGAAGTTCAGTGTAGCAATGGGCACAAATTACAATTAATTGACATTCAAGGAAAAGCTCGTCTAAAAGAGGAGAGTGTGGTGATCACCAGGCACTCAATCACAATACTGAGCAGAATTTTAAATATAGACACTCCATTGACCTTGATCCAGAAATGTTCACACAGAACAATTACACGCTCTGACCGACAAGCAGACAAAAAGATTAAATATGAGGTGTGTGTTTGCGGTCTTTAAGTGTCGCGACCGCTAGGGAGTTGGAGAGCTCTCAGTGTCAGATTTTCTACTCTGATGCTATGTTGTTGCTGGTTGACGATGATGATGATCAGCAAGTCAGCAAATAGCAGATATCAACGCAACTGAACACTGGACAGTAGAAATTTAGCCGGGCAGACAGTCAGTCAGTCAGTCTGAGCATCATTTAATCGGTGGTGGTGGTGCCTCACCGCAGTTGAAGTGGCGACTGTGTGATTGAAATTGGCATCACCACTTGAGGCGGCCATCAATCAATCTCTCTTTCGCACAGTTGGCTCGTCTGCCAGCGCAAATCGATTCAATCGGTCAGCAGTTTTCTCGGTAACTGCTGCTGTTTGCCCCACAGATGTGCACACATTTTCATTTCAAGTTTATTTATGCAAATAGCAGCACAACCTGGCAGTGCTCGGAATGAATAAACAAGTTCACATGAATAAACGGAAACAATCGCATGCCCCGTTAGCACTGCTGCTGAGAGCAGGCCTCTAAAAAATCAAACTGCTGACACAATCCCTTGAGAAATCAGAGATCATTTCTCTGTGTGTGTGTCTCTCTCTCTCTCTCTCTCTCTCTCTCTCTCTCTCACTTACTTCAGTTTATATGCTAATCTACTGTTGTCTACAACACGTGACAGATACAAAATTGTTGTTGTTGTTTTTCCCAACAACTTGCTAATGCGAGGCTCAGATCAGATCGGTAATAAGTTGATTAGTCTGTGTTTGTGCAATCACTACTGCTGCATCACGACTCAATTGCCTTTCAAGTGCTTGCCACATCTTGATGTAATTTTGCTTTTTGAATATTCGCACTGCTACCGGTTGAATGACTTTGTGATGTTTTCATCTATTTGTTTGTAACACAAACTCACTACTAGTTTTACCCTCAAAAGATAACAAATAGCAGGCCACTAGGTTACAGTTAACGGTGATGATGATTAACCCTGAAGATGATTATTTTGTGTTGTCGTACTCATTTGCATAAGAAAGGAGCTTCTAATCAAATACTGCTGAAGAAGCAGTCTTTTGAAAAGTAGAACACCGTATGATTGTTTGAGTTTATTTGCCGATTATTTGTAGCTGTCAGTGTTAATGGAGGTACTTGTTAGACTGGTCATTTGTACGGCAGCTATTAGTGGAAGTCTCCTCAAACACCAACTGTTGAACAATTGTGAACTGGAAAGGACATCATCTTTTTTGCCTTAAATGTCAGTTAATTTGTGTACCTGTTTAGGCAATCTAACAAATGAGCACTAAGTGTCTGACTGTGCAAGTGACCAGCATGACCACTGGTCCGACCAGTTTGTCATTAGTGAGGCTATTCAACAAATGGCATTCACTAATTAATAAAGGGACACAATGCAAACAGAAGAAACGGCAGCGGTGTGGCACCTCTTGCCAAGCTCTACTTGTTATCACCTGTAAATGGTGTCAGTCGGCATTCAGTGAAGCCCTCTGATGCCAGACACCTTTTATAAATAGTGAATAGTAAAAAGTAATTTCACAAGACTAAGAAGATGGTATACAAAGAATGCTTTTTAGTTGTTTACTCGTTCTCTAAATGTATTAAAACTGTTTTTTTGTTGTTTTTCAAGTCTGGGTTTCTGAATCGTACTCAATCTATCTTTTTTTAATCTGTTATCATGTTGCTGGGGGAACAAACAGTGCAAGTTTGTATGCAGAGTGGGCAGTGCGTATCGATGTTTTCGTCTTTCTGTGGTAACGAGTCGTTGATGAGCACGCGTTTGCGATGAGGAAGTGTGGTCTGTGCTTTCAGTGTCTGTGCCCAAACTGCCCAAAGTGCTATATTTGCTCGTGTCTGCAAGCTTGATTTAGATGCACCTACATTAAGCACCGTCTGCACTTTTACCACTAACTCAAAGCCCCTTTTTTCAAAACTCACTGTCTTTCTTAGAAAAAGAGTCAATCCATCGTCTGCCGATCTGTTCAATCAAATCGTGTCCCCCTTTGTGTGTTGAATAACCAAATAATGGCCCCCTTTTCAGCTGTTTCATCCTTTTCATTCAGCCGGCCAGACATACTTTTACAAACTAGTCGAGCCATTTTACTTTTGCACGAATTTGTCTGTCTGCCTCTTTTTCTGCCTGTGTGTCACACTGAGGTAAATATGATTTACGGTTCTGCGATATGGCTGAAGGAGCACATTTGATAGCCATTCAATAGACGGCTGCAATTGACAAAAGTAGCCAAAATGGACTCTGAATAGACAAGGCAGATTTGGGCGGCTTGTGCTGTTGTTGTCTTGCAAATAAACACACACACTCTCTCTCTCTCTCTCTCAGAGACACTTGCTCCAAAAACGACAACATGTGTGTATCAGAGAGCGTTTGTGAGCAACCAGCACCGCCACCGGCAGTTGACGACAACCACGGTCACCAAAGTATGAAGAGTGGAGTGAACAAGGAAAGTATTGAAGAATTAGACTTCCCTTTCAACCCGTCACTTGCTTTGTAGAAAGTCAATCAAGCGTTACCAGTGAGTTTCTGTGTGTGTGATTGTGTGTGAGTTACCCATTTATGGAGTTTATATATTTGACAGATTAATGCGACACTTAAATTGATAAGCACACAAAAAACACACCAAAATAGAAACACACCGGCAGTGGATCAAAGCAGGCAGCACTGTCTGACCGCCTGACAGCACACTTCACATTTGCGGTGGTGATGGTCACTTCACACCGCAGTTCCTTACTGTCTGATGGCCGTGAGAATGACGCCGAGCTAGACACACATTGCTATCAGCTATTCTAATTGAGGTTACCACAAACTTCAAGTGATCTACCACCACCATTAGATGACCTGCAGTGGGAAATCACCGTTCTTTTGGCGGCATTGCCATGGCGGCTGGAATCAATGGCACTGCCGCCGCATCGAACGGTAATAGCAGTGCCGACTGCCTCTGTCCCTCCAAAAACAGTCGGTCAATTGTTTTGACAGCACTGCTGGACACATCCATCATCATCGGCCAGTAGTGCGCCCAGTCAGTCACAGCCGTTGTTGTTGGCGCCGCCGGAGAGAACACTTGAGCAGACAAACTAGTGGGCCAGTAGCAGCCGAGCACTTTGCCGGCCGGACTGAATGTCATCTGAGGGGCTAATTGCTTTATTAACGATCACACAGTGCCCAGTGCTTCAATTGACATCGGCTCGTCATCTTCTTGACCGATTAGCACTGTTAACCTTGACCTTGTGGCTGATAAAGTAGTCCAGTTCAAATGATGAGCAGAAGAATGCGCTCTTGTAAGTTGTTTACTATTGCCATTTCATTGTCAACAAATGACATTCTACTTAGCCGGCAGTAGAAGGGAAGAAAAGAGAAAAGGAAACCATCTTCAGAATTGCCCAAATCACGACAATGCCAGTGGCTTGATTTGTCAATGAAAAGCAATGAAAACAAAGCACACACACACACACACACTGCTCGACCTCAGCTAAGCTGATGATAGATAAAGACTAAATAAACTTTGCCTCAATCAGTGCCCCTGACTGCCATTCATTGCCAATGTTTTCTTTTGTTAGCAACAGGTAACAATTTTGCAGTGGGACTGCGTATAGACTTGGTGTCAATATGCCAGAATGCACACACTTACACAGTTTGCATAAACACTCGAAATAGATTTCAACTGTGCATTGTGTTAATTGTTATCGATTGGAATTAGCCAGAGGCGCCAGACAGCGTCCGAGTCAGTGGCAGACGGGTTAGACATGCAAATTAGGGCCGTCTAGGAGTGTGTCACTTTTAAAAATAGCTTCCAAAAAGTGTGTGTGCGCACTGTGCGGCAATAAACTGTGCACAGAAAGTGCTACTGAGACAACGACCGTACTTCAATTGAAGAGTCCTTCTCTTTCTCTCTTTCACTTTGGCGATGTCATAACCGTAAAATGACAAGTGACTTCTTCAGCACAGCCATGAATCCCTCTCTCTCTCTCTCTCTCTCTCTCTCTCTCTCTCTCTCTCTCTCTCTCT
>JAALOO010000660.1_pt1 | contig 29289 bp, 25 predicted proteins | sample 7257641 | NCBI WGS metagenome assembly JAALOO01 (sample SAMN14085613, study PRJNA598686) | mite metagenome | biome: ENVO:01001000; feature: ENVO:01001002; material: ENVO:01001226; isolation source: single female mite from University of Michigan culture on fish food culture... ...
CCTCAATTCTCTCTCTCTCTCTCTCTCTCTCTCTCTCTCTCTCTCTCTCTCTCTCAAGAATGACATCCCTTCCCCGGCCATTACCAGCCGCAGCCACAGCAGTGACACTTGTGAACAGCAGCAACAAGAAGAAGAAGAAGAACACCGAGAGACACTTGACATCATCCGAAATGAGCAGCTCACTTTTGAGCAAGAGAGAGCGAGCCGCTGTAAAATTAAGTACAGTCGCACTTATTGCGAAAATAGCTCCGGAAACAATAAACGAGAGCAACGGAGCTCTTCAGTTCAGCTCCTCGGTTCTACCATCTCACCAACACCAAATTGACAGTGAGATTAGAGGCAGGCAGACTGACACTGACTCTTCTTCTTCTTCTTAAATCGAACCAAAGATGATCTTCCCTTTCGCCGGCGACGTCGACGAAAAAGAGGGAAGAATAGACAATGGTAGCAATTAAAACAGACAATAGGAGCTGCAGCAGAAGGCTGCAGTGCCACACACACACACACTTTCTTCACACAAGAAAAGGAGAAAGAGGGAGAATAACAACAGCCGGTCGATGGAAATGTAAGAAAAGAAGAAGGGGAAGGGGAAGAAGGGGAAGCTTCAAAATTAGTTAGGAAAAAAAGTAATTAGTGAAAAGAATCTCAACAGCAGCAACGGCAGCAGCAAAAAGCAAAATCATCTCAACTTTTTTCCCTCAACACATACCGTATTTCAAAAAACTAAAATTAATATTTGCCCTCTAAATCACAAATCACAAATCACACACACACATTTGTCATCAAATAAAATAAAGTAATCAAAACTACAGAACTGTGTATTCAATTTTCAGTTTGCTGCTGCTGCTCACATTTCCTGACTGAATCAATCGAGTTTAGCAGCAGAAGCAGCAGCAAAAGTTAACAATAGAACAGATCAGACCAGTCAGTTGACATCTCTTCCGAGATCAATCGCTTTCCCATCATCATCTGCGATATCTAATTGCCAGCGTGTGCTTCACCTGCTGCTGCTGCTCAGACAATGTTTGTAGAAAGAGAGGACTATATTTAGCGAGGGGTAGAGAAACGGAAGAACAAACTGGAGAAAAACTATTCCACCTGACAATTAGACGACGACGGCAGCAAATCGAGCAGGGCAATTAGCCGCAGTAGTGTTCAAACTCCGTCTGTCGCTGACAGCTCAATTTACCAGTCCATCAGTTCAATTCAATAAAAAAATAAAAAATGTTTGAACGCCATTTTTTGCCGCCGCCACCGCAGCGGCAAACAAAAAATCATAATCACAAAGAGTCAAACCGCGCACACACCATAATTGCACGCTTCGGTGCGCATTAGCAAATAGATTACGAAAAGCAGTGAAAAGCAAAAAACAAACAAAAATGAACAAATTGAGGTTCAGTCATGAAAAAAAGTGTTCGCAACAATTTTAAATTACACCGAGAAAGAGCAAACAAACAAAAAATTAAAATTAAAAACCGCAGCAGATGACGGTGGTGACAAAACTGTCGACAAAAAGAGGAGACAATGAATTGAAAAAAGAAGTTCATCGGCACCTCAGCTGCAGCTAATGACCAGAGCAGGAGCAGCCGAGACAAAATCATAAAACAAAAGAATAGACCCAACCAACAAATTAACCAACAAAGCCGACCCCGAGGGTGCTGAGAACTGAAAAACAACAATAGCAAATCAAATTTAAAAACCAAATTTAAAAAGCAGGATGCAACACTCTAAATAGGATAAAACCCAAACCATTAGGTGCAGAGCATTGAGCGAACGAAATTGGCAGCCTGCCGCCAAAAAGGCTATTTTCTGTTCTAAACAGAAGAAAAAAAATTCATATATGAAAAAAGTGGAAGGGAAAAGTTCTCCTCATCCAAAGTCAAATGGTCAAATAGAAAAAAAGAGCAATGGAAAATTACACACAGTGTCATACTTTTCCTATGGTCGTCGGCTCGTCTTCAAAGAAGAAGAAAAAAGCAAACAGAAAATCAGCTCGAAATTGTAGCAGCAGCAGCAGCAGCGGAAAAAAGTTCGCGTGTCAGTCGCGTGCTCGCACGAATACTGCGCCAGCGAAGCTCACGAACTTTTCCAGCACCACTTTTTTTTTGCAAATTTAGACAGTGGTAAATTGCAGGTCCTCCTAAACTCTTCTTCTTCTTCTTCTCTGACACACAATCTACTTTAGATGTTGATGTTGATGTTGATGTCGATGACTACGACGGAGTTGTTGTTGTTGACAAATGCCGAGCACGACACTGTGATTAGCAGCAGCAGCAGCCACCGAGAGAGTTGCACAAACCGAGAATTGCACTGCTAAATCGAGCAAAAAAGGAAGGCGGTAATCGGTGGCAGAAAAAAACAGAGGCAAAAACAGCAGCAGCAGCAGCAGCAGCAACAACGGCAGTGGCAATCACCGCCACCCGTCAACCGTAAAGGTCAGAGCTGCGAGAGGTAATAAAAGTGTGAAGAAAGAGAGAGAACTTCTTTTCAATTGAAAAGAGGAAAGAACTGAGAAGTGGTGAACTTGTGAAGTTGAGAGAAAGAGATGTCAGCTAAAGACAAAGATGATCAGGTGATGCAAATCACGACGACGACGACGACGACCAACCGACGACAAAAAGAGCGAATCGAATAAAGTCCTCAATAGCTGCCCACAACAGTCGAGCATTCTCTAAAGCTTAAAATCAAAATCAAAATTGGAAGATGCAAAAGTCACACACCGGTAGTAGCTGTGTTTGATGCGCACTACTCTAAGGCAGGAAAGAAGAAGAAGAAAAAGATGATACTGCTGCTGATGCAGTTAATGTCAATGGCGGCGGCGGTGGCGGTGGTGGTGGAGAAAGACCACCGTTGATAAGAGAGCCAGCCAACACAACTCGGTTAGTAGTCGCACAGACAGTCACTTGACAACAGCAGTCTACAATAGCTGCTGATAAGTTCTGCCACTGCTGCTGCTGCTGCTGCTGATGGCGATCATTTTTCTTCAGAACTGACGTGGTCCCTTCAAATATTAATCACAGATCAACTAGAGGACACAAAAAGGAAAACAAAAAAAGAAGCTAAAGATGCACCGAGGATTGAGGAGGAGGAGGAGGAGGACAGCAAACAAATAACAAAAGAGCCTCGCCAAAACACAAAAAAAATAGTAAAGTCACAGCCTGCAAATCAAACACAGCTGCTGCTGCGACAGTCTAAAGAGTCTAAAGCTGTTGGGAGCTCCCAGCTCACCACCATCAGTTACCTCAAAATTACCACCATCACCCTCACCTGCTATCACCTCGCGTGACATCTGCATCACCTTAATCACCACCAGCACCAATTAACAATTTAAAGTCTCACCTAGCAACGGGTGGGGATTTGCGTAGGCAGACAGGTAATTACCCATTACACAAAGGAGCATTCAACATTTGTTGATAAGAGACAGCAAGAACGCACAATCAAAGTAAACACCACCACCACCACCACCACCACCACCAATCCAAACTGGTGCAGACACTCTCGCCGGAACACAAATGGCTCATAAAAAAGAGTCGTCGTCTTCAGTCAGTTCGGAGGAGGAGGGTTATAGAAGTAGACACAATCTGATAAACTAAAAGAGAGAGAGAGAGCGGATAAGAGAAAGAAAAAGCTAAATAACTATTCAATGTAAGATTTAGATTAAAAACATCAGTCGATGATTTGCAACTGTAAACATCAGCCGTGTACAAAAAGAGCTGACAAAAAGAGAGGTCAAGTGTGGTTCGATATTTTTTTTTTTTTTTGGTAGCTGACTGACTAATCATCACCACCCGGCACTTGAGGATATCACCCCAAATAGCTGAAACGATGCAAATGGGCTGATGATAACTACTCGAGACTGACCGGCGCCAAACAACTCTAGAGAACACAACTTCTAAAATGAACTCCAAAAGGTAAATTAGCCAACGAGTGAAGTGCTAACCAATTAACAATGTTCTCAGTTGGTGGACATTCCTCCTCCTCCTCTTCACATAAATGAAATTAATCAATACAAAAGTGAGGGAGAGAGAGAAATTAGAGACTACCACTACTCAACTTATCAGCTCCAGTCTTATCAGCAGCAGCAGCAGCAGCAGCAGCAGCAGCAGGCTTCGCCGTTGAAACGTGTCAATCGAAAGCAGCAGCAGCAGCATCAGTGCAACAAGTCCACTTCAGTTATCAACTACTAGCCAACCAGCCAACCAGCCATTTTATCAGAGAGAAGCCCCTCATCTTTTGCGCTGCAAAGAGAGCAGTGAATAAAGTGCCGCTTATCAACGGGCGTGACCAAAAGTAGTAGTGCACGGCTGCCGCCGCCGATCACTACAGCTTGATAAGCCACTCTGAGCAAGCAAAGTCCAAAACCAGAGAGAAAGCGAAGAGAAGCGAAAAAAACTTCACAAACAAACAACCAACAAGCCTTGATTTCCTGTTATAAGACGAGAAAGAGAGAACAGAAGAAAATGAGGCAATCAGCAATGAACAAAACGAGTGACAACGAAAACAACAACAACAACAGCAGCAGCAGCAAAAAAACTTTGCACTAGGATTCACCTTTTCAACAAGAATAGAAAGAGACTTAACAAACAGGCAAAAACAGGCTCTCCTCTCCTCCAAATCAGGTGTCTATTGCGCCATCAGGCTTTACCCTCTGCTCATCCAAACTCATCCCACTTCTGGAGCTCCCTCCCCTTATCAGCATCTCCAATTTAATGCGCGATATCTCTCTCTAGTGACTGTTGTTTACCAGCACCAACACCTCACTCACTCAAGTGTGACGGTGGTGCAGACCTCTCTCTCTCTCTCTTATCAACGGCGGCGGCAGTAGTAGTGCTTCCACTCTCGCACCAGACCTTATGATGGTGATGATGGTGGTGATGGTGATGACCACCGATGTGTAAGCTGTGCACGACGGGCACAGTATTGATAAGCTCTGGTGGAAAGAGAGATTAGAAGAGTGGAGCGAGTGGTGGTGGTAGAAGAGGTGAAGACCGTTACTCTTGGTTTGAAGATGTCGATGTCGTCGTTGTTGTTGTCGTTGTTGTCGTTGTTGTTGTTTGCAAGCAAATATATCAACAAAATAGTAGGTTCAAATGGATTCAGCGGCTGCTAGAGGTCAGTTTTTCACCTTTTTTTTTATCCCGGCGACGAAAACGAACAACTGGAGTCAATAGCCCTGCTTTACTTTTTCAGCCAAAGATGTGTCCAAATATCAAAGCCAAGCCAGCACTTTATCTTTGTTGCACTAGCAGAGAATCAGCAGCAAAACAGTGTGATTGTCCTCCTCAATGGGCGGCCATTGTACGGCATTGTATCGGTGGTGATGGTAATGGTCAGAGCAAGCAAGCCAGCACACTTTGCTTCAGTCGTTGAAGTGCGATCACTGATGATGATGATGATGGTGATGACTTTATCGGGGAACACTCGATGAAAGAGGAGAAGAAGAGGGGAAACCAGGCCAGGCGATAGGAGAAGAGACCACTTCTCTTACTCAGTGGGGTGAATCACAAGACCACAACACCACTTACCACGGCATCGTTCAAGGCCAAGGCAGGCAAGCAAATAAGATCAGTAAAAATGATTCGAAGAGAGGAGAAATAATCAGCAGTGTGAACACAACACAACAGTCACATCAGTGAATCGATTACCGTCACCATCAACAACAACAACAACAACACCTCAGAAACAGACGGCCGAGGACAAACAACAGACGATTATAAAAAGAAGAGCGTGTTCAACCAGACAATAAACCGACAGACTGACAGACTTCTACAGCTGCTGCTGCTTGCATAACTTATTTTTCATCTATCACTGTCACATTGACAATAAAAAAGCGTAGCAATAAAAAAACGACTTACAAATTCTCAGTGAGAAGTGGTCACCACTGTGTGATGATGACGACCAGTGAGATGCTGCTGCTGCTGCTGCTGATAATGATGATCAGTGTCAAAAAAAGAGAAAAGGAAAAAGATGCGGCGGGTAAAAAAGAGGCAAACAAATTCACCAAGTCAAGTTGCAGCAGCAAACAAAACAAAAATTAAGTATAACAAATGAGATCACAAATCACAAGAGGAAGGTAGGTAGGTAGGTAATCAGTAATCACCGAAGCAAAAAAAATGGTAGAGCACCTTTTTAGTCAGTAGTCAGTTTTAGTCAGTCAGTTTGGGTAAACAGAAAACACCAAAAGTCAGAAGTAGTGCTGGTGGTGCACACACACTAGAAAAGCTGTTGCCAAGCTTTTGAAGAGTAGTGTGAGCCGGTGGTGGGTGAAGGAACAAGTGAGAAGGAGCAGAAGAAGGAGAAGAAGAAGAAGAAGAAGTCTTTCCTCGCCCAACTATCCACATCCACATCCATCGAAGCTCTCTCACTCTCACTCTCACTCTCCGAGACACTACTCAATCTGACTGTACAGCAGTCAGGCAAAAACAGTTAGGCAAAGGAAAAGGGCAGGCAAGACGCCTTCCACCACCACCACCACTAGTAATCATCATCAACTCTCAGATGTTGCTGTTGCTGCTGTACAACAGCGAGAGCAAAATATACGTTAAATATTCAACCGAGTCTTCCGAAACGACAGCAACGAGAGAGAGAGAGAGAGAGAGAGAGAGAGAGAGAGAAGATAGGAAAACGCTTGAAGAAGAAGAAGAAGAAGTGGAAGAAGTAGAGGTCGTATCAGTGGAAATGGTAAGAGAAACCAAACGAGAGGGAACAGACACACAGGCTACCGTGCACCACAGATCTTACATCAGAGCCAGGGGTGGGAATCGTGTCCACTTTTCCGCTGTAGCTACACTGCCAAGGCTAGAGGGCGCGTAACGTTGGCTGTGTAGCTACAGCGGAAAAGTGGACACGATTCCCACCTCTGATCAGAGCCCTTCAATGGAGCCCTCAGTGGTGATGAGCCCAATTGATAGACGCCCTGATAAGGTTTTGATAAGAAAGAGAGAGAGAGAGGCTTCGACTGTGTGCAATGTCACCGAGGCGAGGCGAGGCGAAGTGAAGCGAAGAAGATAGAAAGAGAGTCAAAGTCCAAGTCGAGTGAAGACGAAAACACTTGCTCCTCAGTGCGGCTTTCTCCGATGCACTTCTTATCAAGAACCTCTTCTTTTTCCACCTTATCAGAGTGCCCCCATCGACTGGACTTTGCCGCAACCGGGCAGACGGGGCAATCGAATCAAATAGAAAAGAGGGAAAGGATCTCTTCAAAAGATGATGATCAACTAAAAACGGATGAAAGGAAAAGTAGACAAAGTGGAAAGTGAATTCGAGGAGTAATCTTAATGCAAAGAAGGTTACAAAACTCTTCGACCCACTGACCTCAGCAGATAAATAAACAAAAAAGCCATCATCATCATCATAAATCGCTCATCAATTTTGAAAGGCTCAAAAACTCAAAAACCCCACCAAATTGACCAGCAAATCGATCACCACCACCACCAATCATTCACACTATAGTCAATGTAAACAGTGTCAATTTGGCAGTCAAAAAGAAAAGGGAAAAATCACTGAGCCTTTGCCATCCATCATAGTTTCATCAAATTAATTAAGCCGTTTTCAGAGTGATAATCACCTCAAACAGGATTAGACAAAAAAACAAAAAAGAGCTTCAAACACCTTCAAAACTTTCGTCCAAATCAGAGCTCAGAGTCAACAAAAAACCAAAACTAAAAACCAGCAACAAGATTTCACCGAAGCATCACTGCACTAATGAGCAGCAGCAGCAACATTGCACTCTTTTCTAATGACCCACTAATTACCAGCAGCAGCAGCATCTTCAACTCCGATCATCTGTTGCACCTCTCTCCCTCTCCCCTTTTCAAATGATGTTTGCATAACCCAGAATCGAAAGAGAAAGAGGTTCAGGAGAAAAACCACTACCACCACAGCATTGGCGATCACCATATGTTGCTGCTGCTGCTGCTGCCAATGCATCCAAACGCACACATGGTGCAACCAGTGTACATCTGACTGTCGTACAAAAAACAGAAGTGTACAGGAGAAATTAGGTTAATTGCATGCAGCAAGCTGAAGATCGAGGAGAAGACGATCATCATCATCATCACACTAAAGTGTGCAAGACAAGGCAGACAAGACAGACAACGAAAGGGCAAAAAAGTCTCGCTAAAAGAAGAAGAAGAAGAGGGAGAATACACAACTGTGCCGCCGCACACAGTGCAAAGGAAAAAACTGAAAGGAAAAAGACAGCACCAGCAGCAGCAGCTAAACAGACAAGCGCAACGAATGGAAAAAAGGAAAGGAAAGCGGCAGGCAACGTAAACACACACACACACAGAATCCGAAAGATAGAGAGAACAACTGAGTACGTCAGAATATTCTGGTCAGGCGGAAAGTGAGCACTGACGGGCACACACAGGCAGACAGACAGAGACAGACGATTTCAAATTAAAACGAAACGAGAGAGAGAAAGAAGAAAGAAAGCAAAATCATAAGCTGCCGTCACCGTTTCTGTCAAGATAAGCTCTCCATCTGGTAACCTAAGCCCTTCTATCTGCTTTCATTTTAGTCTTCTTCTTCTTCTTCTTTTCAGTCTTCAGAATCATCAGAATCAAAAGAGTCAAAGGATGGCAAAGAAAGAAAGAAAGCGGCGGCTACGGTGGCTGCCTGTTGCTCTAAAGCAGCAGCTCGTCACCATAATCTAAATGGCAAATCTCTCTTCAGCAGCAAAAACTACCGAAGGAAAGTCAAAGCAAAGCTGTACAATCGTGATGCTCACAGTGAACACTGCAATCAAAGTAGTAGAAGGAGAGAAAAAGTGAGCAAGTAGAATCTGGGCGCCAAAAATAGAATCCCTCCTCTTCTTGGTTGTCCCATTCTTCTTCTTCTTCTTCTTCTTCTTCTTCTTCTTCTTCTCCTAACACGCTCCTCGCACGCCAGTCATTCGTCTTCGAGGGAGGAGAAAAAGAAGATGCGGCGACGGCTAAAGAAGCGGTATAAGACGCCGAAGAGAGCAAGATCGGGAGACAAATCGTCATAAAAAAAGAGTCAAAGATGTCATACATGAGGGGAGTGAAGTGAGGGTGAAGTAAAGTTGAACGTCGTCGTAGTCGTAGTCGTGTTCATCGACGCTCTAATGAATATTCTTTCTCCCAAGTACACAAATAGCTGGAAACGAGTAAAAGAGAAGAGAAGTTCACTTCTTTCTGAAGAAGCGGGAAAATGTCAACTCTCTCTCTCCCTCTAAAATTAGCCTAATGATGAGTTGAGTCGCTTTTCTACAGATGAGTTGAAAAGTTGAGATGAGTGGAAAAGATGAAGAGTACCAACAACAACAACAACGAGCACTCGGTGTGCTCCTGCTGTCTTTTTGCCTGCTGCTGCTGATGCTGATGACACTTTCGGCTCAATTGTTGATGATGATGATGATGATGGTGATGGGGCTTCAGTCTGCTAAAGACACCAAAGACTGATGATGGTAATGGTAAAGGAGAAGTAGAAGCAGGAGCAGCAGATACAGAGCAGAGTAGCTTTGCCTAATCAGAGCAGATCTGCTATCGATTGGATAGATTTGCGTCGTTGATTAGGCAAATCAATTGGCCGCGCTGGTGAGGAGCATATGCAACAGTTATTGAATTGCAAAATGATGAAAATGAAAACAGCAGCAGCAGCAGCAATGATACACTGTCAATCAAACACAGACAGACACAAAAGGCTAACAAACAGACAGACAGAGAGGCAACAGTGATGCAAATAGAAAAAGAGAGTGAAAGAGAGCTAAGCTCGGGATAATCATCATCATCATCAGCAGCAGCAGCAGCAGCATCAAATCAAAGTTGATGAGCAAAGTTGCGAAAGATGAATTGAGAGAGGAAGATGGGAGACAAAAAAAATTGGTACTCACCGAAACAACGTTGTCGTCATCGTAGTTCATCACAGTGTTCATCTCCACCACCATCAAATGTTGAAGATCTTGACGATAGAAGGTCTTTTGGGTGACCAGGGCTGACGACGTCCATTTTGGGAGTTTTCGGGTCCCGGAGACCAAATAGAATCCCGGAGAAAAGAAAAAGAGAACAAGAGCAAAAGCAGGCGACAACGCTTGTCCGAAGGTGCTGGAAGCAAAAACGAAGTGGACAACGTGCCGGCTGCAGCGACGGTGACGCCCTCTTCTGACGGCAAAGAAAACTAGCAAGATTCAAAAATGAAAAAATTTTTCAGCATTTTTCAGCACTGATTTTTCATTATTCTAAAACAAAAGTTAAACTTAAAAATTCTATTTTGAAAAATGCTTTTTTAATGTTATTAAAAAGAAAGAAAGTCAAACAGACAAACAAAAATTCAAACAACAGAAAACTGTGAGTGGTGGAATGAATCGGAGTTTTTGTTGATCGGAGGAAAAAGAAAAGTTGGTGGTGATAGAAAAATAGAGAGAGAAACAGAAAAAGAAAGGAGTTTTTAAAATACAAATATGAGTGAAAAAGGAATGAGAAAAAGGAGAGAATGAAAAAAGGGGAAATGATTCAAAAATAAAATAGCACAACGGATGAGGCGGATGAGAATTGATCAAAACTGATGAAAATAGCAACAAAGAATCAACTGTACAAAAATAGCAAAGTCTTCAAGCTCAGGCACATCATCGCCATTATCATCGTTATCATCGTTATCATCTTTATCATCTTCACTGGCCGATGCGCAGCTTCTCCTCCAGACTCTTGTTGAGATCACTGTGAAACTGCTGGTACTGTCCGGGCTGGGCGTGGGTAGTGTTCGATGTGTTCGAAGTTGAAACTGAAGTGTTCGAACTTTGACCTCCACCACTTCCTCCAAGCGGCGTCGCCGAAAGTTCAGCGGCAATCTGCTGCACCGCCGATTGGTGGTAGTACTCTCCGAGATAATGTTGTTCCTTCTGTCGACCATTAGCGTTAGCATTGGAATTGGGCGTCGGCGAGGTGGACTTCTTGAGGATACTTCGAAGTTCACCACCACCACCACCACCGCCAAAGGCGGGCGAAAGCGGCGCCGTGGAGTTTGAAGAGGAGTAGTTGCCGGCATTATTGAGGTTGGTGTTCATCGTCGCATCGAGCAGATTTAGCGTCGTCGAAGTGGCTGAAGAGGCCGAGGATGCTGAAGAAAGTGAGGCGTTTCCAGCCAAGGCAGCCGAATCGTTGGCAGATGAAACCGGCGACAGTCCGCCTCCGGAACCTTCTGAAGCGGCCGCCTGCAAACTTTGATAGCCGGAAGTGCCCGATTGCATAAAGGGCGCATTGGAAAGTTCTCGAATCGCATGAGAGTTTGAGCGGAGGTTCAACTTGTGCTCTCGGGCCCAGATTCGCTCCAGCGAGTCGGCGATGCGGTTGATCTAAAAACAAAAAAGGTAAATTTTAGTAAACTCCTAAATAAACTCCCAAAAAACTCCCAAAAGTCCTACCTGAGCAAAAGCTCCCATGCAATCCGCCTGCAGAGCTCTCAACGCCTCCAACTCCGCCTTAATCAGCGCCAGGTCCCAGCTAAGAATGTCGAGCACCTTTTCGCCCTTCTTCGAAGAGGTCGCCTTGAAGCTGCCCATCGGCGAGTTGGAGGCACTCGAGTGATCACCACCGCTGGAGTTTTTCTTCACCTCCGAAACTCCTCCACTTGAAGAAGTTGTAGAGGAAGAAGTATTACCACCAGTACTTGAACCGGAAGTAAAGGGAAACTTGATGCCAATTTTTCCAGAATTGGAATGCTGCTGCTGCTGCTGCTCAGAACTTCCGGTACTATGTTGTTGTTCCTCTTCACAGCTCGCATAGCCGGATCGATTTCCGCCTCCTCCTACTCCTGAATCAGAATTGCTCAACTTTTCAGCCGAGATTCCTGAAGAGCCGGCCGAGCTAAACTTCGGACTCGTCGAACGGAGGTTATCCAACAGGCTGGTGATCATATTCGAAGAGGAGGTTGAAGCTGAAGAGCTCGTCGCTTCAGGCTTTGATGAGGAGGAACTCAGCACAAAGCTGCCGCCACTGCCTTCCTTGCCCGAGGAGCTCTCATAGCTGAGACTGGAGAACTGGCGGTAAATTTCGGCGAGCTAAGAAGTTTAAAATGGGGAAAAAATTAATCTAGATCAAAAACTTCCAAAACTCCTCCAAAACTCGAACACTTGGCACTCACCGAACCAGCCAGGTCATTGGCGGCCGTGCAGACGGCGCAAAACTCCGCCAACGCCCGATCGAGCGTCACCATCGTCCGCTGCAGCTTGGGCGTCAGCTCGCCGACCACCTTCAGGTGAGGATAGCCTCCAATTCCTCCTCCTCCAGAACTTCCCGAACCAACTCCTCCAAAACTGCCCAAACTCCTCACCACCTTGAAGTTTGTGACAGTAGCACAGGAGGCCAATCGGAGGGTGATAATCCGCAGACACTGCGCCATATTGGCACTTTCCGGCAGCGAACACTCGTCGGCCAGTTCCAAAATGGCCTTCTCCACGGCTTTTCGCATTCCCGCCAACTCGTGGACCATTCCAAAGGCCACTTTAAGTTGTTCGTCAATGGCCTTCACTCCGACCGATTTCATGCTTGCAGCGGATTCGAAATACGAAGTCGAACCGGAGCCGTGTTTGGCGCTCCAACTCCGCTTTCGGCGGAGTTTTTGCTTTGAGCCGTATCTAGAAATTAATGAAAAAGAAGGGTTAGAATAAAAAGTTCCTAGAATTAACTTAAAAACCACCCTGGTCTTACCGATTGGTAATGCTAATCTTCACAAAGAGGTTCGCCTGTGGACTGAGAGGGTCGCCGTGAAGATTCAGCAGTCGAACATGTTTAAAACCGGCGGTCAGGCAGCTAACGGGAACCGTCAGCTGGCCAATAAAGTCGTCGTTGATAAAGTCGTCGTCGAGGACCAGGAAACGAACTAGAGCCAACTCTGGTACGGCCACGTTAAACTCGAAGCTCTCATCGAAGATCGGATCGTGGCCGTCGGAGGAGACGGTACGGGTGCGGGCCTCGGCGCAGTCCGCGGGAACTCCCTGAAAAAGAGAGAAAAAAGAAGTTTAAAAACTCCCAAAAACTCCCAAACAAAAACTTACCAACACCTGCACCGTCACGTACGGGTCAATGGCCGTGGCCTTGAGGGAGGCGCCTCGAGGGCGGGGCAGCTGCTGGCCGCTGATGATCTTGATGCGCAGATTTACTGGGTCAACTCCTAAAAAAATTAACGAAAAAAAGGTCAAAACTTTTAACTAATTTTTTTTAAAAACTCTCTCTTACCAGGCATCAACTCCTTCCGACGGGCATTAAAGTTGGCGTACTTTTCTCGCAGGAAACGAGGCTTCAGAACATAACCACAGCCGCCGTTTTGGCTGAACCAGCCGCGGTAGAGGTCCATGATTTGGCCGTTGGTCTAAAAGAAAGAAAAAAAGCAAAAAATTTTAATAAACTCCAAAAACCACAAAAAAATCACTTTCTATTACCTGATAGTTCATGGCAATCATCTGCACGCCGGTGTTCCAGTAGTCAAGCGGATTCAGGTTGCTCGAATCAATTCGACTCACATCAGGCGAGACGGCCGAGAGGAAACCTCGCTTATTTCGACTGCTCAGCAGATCGAGGTGGTGGTGATGGTGGTGATGGTCAGAGGAGGTCGTGGTGGTAGAGGAGTTCGAAGTGTTCGAAACGGTGGAGTTAATCGCCGAAGAGGAGGAGGAGTTCATCGAATTCGAAGAGGGCGACGTCGAACTGTGCACATGATGCGAGGAGGAGCTGGTGGCGTAGAGGGTGGCCATCTTCGCGGCGGAGCCCTCCCACAGATGGACCACCTCGTACTTTGTTCCTAGAATTAAAAAGGGGAGAAAGGTTTAAACCTTAAGAACTATTAAAAAACCTCGTTTCAATCACTTACTACTCAGCAAAGCAGCCGTCTGCTGCTCGGTGGAGTTTGCCGGCGGCGTGTTCAGCGACAGAGCCACCAGGCTGGAAAGTTCCTGACAGAGAACGTTTGGTTTTCGTTTTCCTCGAGAATCTCCGCTGCCTCCATTTTCGTTATCATCATCTTCGCCCTCAGGGTCGCTTAGCTCTTCAACCTGAAGATTTGGGCGGCTCATTTTTTTGCTCTGAAAAATTTTTAAATGTCAGGTCAAAATTAAAAACTCCCAAAAACTTCCCAAAAACTCCCACTCACCATAATGACAATCTTCCGCTGCAGCTGCGCTGGAGTTAAATGCGTCCACAACGCCTGCAACCCACAGTCAACCACCGTCGGCGAGCTCGGCTTTGAGGAGTTCGAAGTTCCGCCGCCTTTGTCCTTCTTTGAGTTGCTACTTCTTCGACGATTTTTACCTCCTCCTCCTCCTCCTCCTCCTGAGCCAGACTTTCCACTGCCGCCGCTGCTGGTGCTCGTCTCAATGGAGAGAGTGCTGCTGCCGAGCTGCTGATTTGGATGTTGTTGATTGGATTTAACTCCCACAGTGCCCATGTCCTCATTGGAGGAGTTGGAGCTGACCGAGGGTGACTTGGAAGTTTTTCCCTGCTGATCAATTCCATTCGAAACATTTTGAGAGGGAGTAGGAGGAAGGTAATCAGCGGGAGTGAAGAGAAGATCGCCGAGAATTGAGGTCAGCAGACGGGCCACCTCTCGCTGCTGACTTAGTGAGCAGTGATTCTCAAGGTGAAGAATGACCGGGTACCTAAAAAATTCAAAAAATTTAAAAAGTTTAAACCTTAAAAAACTCCCAAAAAAAATTCGAAAAAAAACTTACGGACTAGCAGTAAAGGCGTGCTCCTTAATCGTGGTCAGCACATCGGCAAAGGGAATCCGACTGGTCAGCGTATTTCCATTGTAAACTAGCGGTCCTAGGTGATGCTCTCCTCCTCCTCCTCCTCCTCCGCCTCCTCCTCCCTCCCGGTCCCGTCCATCGTGGACGTCCACCTTGACGCACCGGCAGCCGGAGAGGAGGGCCCGCTCGTAGCCCTCGACGCTGCTGGGCCCTTTTACCTGGTCCTCAATTAGGTACCTAATAAAAAACCAAAAATGATATTAAAATCAAGATCAAAATTTTTTTTCTTATAAAAACCACTTACGTATTATGCGAGGTAGCTATGTAGTAGTGGGCAAAGGGCTGCTCCATGTCGTGCGGCGCTAGGAGGCGGTTCTGCTGCTGCTGCTGAACTTCTTTACCTCCTTCTTGAACTCCTTGAACTCCTTCTTGAACTTCTTCAGAACTTCCACCTCCACCAACGACAATATCACAAGCGGGCGAGGTAATGTAGGCGGTGAAGCCGTCAATCAGCAGCTGCCCTCTTCTTCGGGCCTCCGCCGAGGGCTCCAGCCGCTCAATTAGCGCCTGACAATCTGCAAGAGAGGCACCTCCTTCCACGGCCTGTTCACCCTCCAGAAAAAGCTGAAACTCCTCGGCGCTCATGTAGTCACGGCCACAAAATCTAGGAGAAAAACAGGAAAAAAATTAACCTAAAAAAATTTAACAAAATTTAAAATCAAAACCTACCGAACCAGAATAAAGTAGATATCCGGCCTGGTGGCCGTCTGCGTAAAGAGACTAATAAAGGCGTGCTTGCTGATGCAGCCCCGCTGATCGCCATTTTTCTTGCTCGCCTCAAACTCCACAATCTTCTGCTTGAGGCTGCGAATGCACAGGCGATCATTGAGGCGCTTCATCAGCGCAATCGTCTCCAGCTCGTCGAGCATGCCCTTCCGGTCCTGGTCCGCCTCGTCAAAGACGTCGAGAAGCCACTTTTCGCGCATCTTCTCCCGCCCTTCAAAGGTGTCCGTTGCTGGTGGTGGTGGTGGTGATTTTGAAATAGGAAGGAAAGAGGAAAAAAGGAAGGAAAGAAAGGAATACATTAGGCAATCAGACAAACAAACATTGAAAATGTTGAAGAAAGCAAACAATCAGATCGTCTGCTTTTGAATCTCATTTTCTGCTGTGATGTGCTGTGTTGTTGAATCGTTTGCTCAACTTCTTTTGCTTTGAATTGAACTCTCTCAATCTCTCGGTAATTTACACTTGCACTCAACAACAACAACAACAACATCCTCATTGGAATGATGATGATGTTGTTGAAGATGATGATAATGGCGATAATGGAAATATTTGTTATTGCTGCTGCTGCTCTTCCGCTCAAAATGAGAGGAATTTAAGTGTAAATTTTTTCTTCTTTTTCTTTTCCTCTCTTTCTTCTCTTCCGTTACACACAGAGTAATCAACCTTCATTTGAGCATGGCGAGCATATTCATTCAATACAAAGGAAGAAGAAGAATGGGAAATTCTGCTAAAAAAAATGGGAAAATATAGACCAAAAACAAACGCTGGCCACTTTAGTTGGAAAATGAGGCTAAAAATAATCCAGCTCCATCTTGGCTGTAAAAATGTGTCATTTTTAAAATTTCGACAGCAAATGATAACCTGACAAATTGTCCTCCTTCTAGCACAAAAAAATTATAGCCCACTAAAATGACGTAAAGCAGCGGCGGCGGACTTAAAAACAACAACGAAAAAAGCTATTAAAAACACACTGTACATTAGAAAATGAAAAGTACCGTACCAGAAAGAGCCGTACAACAAAACAAAACAAGACAAAAACAATGGATGAAAAGAAGAAAGAAGGAAAGCCAGCTCTTTCCTTTCCTTTCTTTCTTTCTTTCTCCTCGTCTGTCTCGACTGACTGCACTGCACTAAAAGAGGAAAAAGAAGTCTCTCAAAAATATTCCTCAAATCATTAATAAAAGTCGCTCTCTGCCTTGCCAGTTGGAACTAGTCTCAGTTAGTACTCACTTTCTGCATTTACATTAGCCTACTGCTGGCAATGTTGGGGAAAAGGAAAAGGAGTACGAGAATACCATAAATTATTCCTCTCTTCTTTCTCTTTCTTCCTTCCTTCTCCTTAACTCGGATGACTGAATTGTACAAAAGCAGCAGAAACAGAAAAGTCAGTTTCAGTCAGTGAAAAAAAAAGTAAAACAATACTCAAATGATAACTGCTGCTGCCTCTGTGTCTGATGATGATGATTTTGCCCTTCTTGTACAAACAATCCATCATCAGAGAAAAAAAAAGAGGAAAAACAGTTGAGATTTTAAAATGCGAAAAAAACCTAGCTCAAACAGAGCTTAGCAGCTGGCCAAAACACAAAACAACATCGTCCTCTTCTAGCTAACTTTCAAAAACCAAAAAAAACATTTTACTTACACTTGATCAGCCCAATGAGAAAGTTCAGGCCGGCGACCCAAATATTTGCCTCCTCCGCCGTGAGGGCGATCAGGTCAATCGCGGAATAATCATCGCCGTACATGATACTGAAGGTGCAGTCCTCGCTGTAGCAGCCGGTAATTTCGCTGTTCTTCAGCACCTCGGTGTTCTTCCCCGGGCGAACCTCGCGGATGCTCTTTACGGCCACTTTGAGGAGAAGAAAAAAGAGGGAAAAAAGGAGGGAAAAAATCAAAGATTAATCAAGCGAAAAGTGAGATGAGATGGTAAACTACTACCACTTCCACAGATCAGAAACAGAAACAGAAACAAAAATAAAAAAATCGGAAGTGCTTGCGTCATGTAAATGAGCCCCCTCTTTCTCCCTTTCTAGCTAACTAATTAATTACCCCTCATAACAAAAAAAAGAAAAAGAGAGCAAAAATAAGCCGTCGATGCTCTTCTTCTTCTTCTGCTCAATTAAAAGGCAATCAAAATTGCGGCTGCCTCAACAAGAGACAAAATCGAGCAAGATCTTTTTCCTCACCATCACCATCTAATCTAAAAGTAATTGAGACATCCTCATCATCTTGGCTGATTCGGAGAAAAAGATAATTGAAAGACAAAAACTACAAAAATAAAACAAAAAACTACCCTCATTTCAGCATAAAAAATTAGCTAAAAAAGTAGGTTTAAAAAAGTAGGTCAAAATCACTTACACCTCGCCTTGCTGGTCTTCTTCGTGGAGGGGACCCAGCGAATGACGGAAAGGTCCTCTTCAAGCGTATAAAAACGCCGGTACTGGCGCATGCTGGCCTTTGCCTTCACCAGCGTGCTGCCGTTGATCATGTACTGCAGACAGTCGATTGCTAAAAAGGATGAAAGAAAAAGAGAACAATTAGTGTCAGTTTGTAAAAAAACAGTAAAGTAAAACAGTAAAGCAGTAAAAAACAGTAAAACAGTGATAATAAATGGCGCCTCAACACAAAGTTTCAGTGTGTGTGTGTGTGTGTGTGCAAAACACAGAATATTCTATCTCCTCTCCTCTCTTTGAAACTTTATTGACAGTAGAGCTCTTCCCCGCCAGCGCTGGGTAATTAATTACCCCTGCAAACGCAGCAGCAGCAGCAGCAAAATTATTAATAGAGAAAAAAAGAGTGTTCCAACACAGGCAGCAGCAGCAGCAGCAGCCAAAAACGATCCACAAAAAAAATTAATTCCGTTCTTTCTTCAGACCAGACCAGACCAGCCCAAACAACACTGCAGCAAATGGCAAGGGTTGACCGCCGCCCTCGCCTTTTTTTCTCGTTGTTTAATTACCACACAGCGCAAATTAGCCAAAGTGAGCGAAAGGGAACACACATACACAAAAAAAAGTCCTAAACACACAAAAGAGAAGAGGAGGAAGCAGCAGCAAAAGCTAAAAGGTCAACAAAAGTGTTTTTGCCTCCTTCTAATACTGCCAATTTAGCAGCAGCATAAAAAAGGCTTTTTGCTGCAAAGCAAATTAGCATTATTCAGTGCTAGCCAATTTTAAATTGTCTAAAAAGCAATTTAAATACTTAACAGTACAGAGCAAAACAAGAAAACAAAAGTAAAATTAAATTACTTTTTTCAAAAAAAACATGTACAGCAAAAAACAAAAAAAGTAAGCAGTTAAAATTGTCAACTAAACTAAAAAAGCTGTGTATAAGCGGTGCAACATTAGTACAAAAGCAAAGCAAAGCAATTTCTTCCTCATTTTTCCCTACTAAAAAAATAATATTTAGAAAGACAGTCCTCTTCTCTCTTTTTCTTCTTCCTTTCAGACCTAATCGGATTTAAAAACAGAATTTGAAACGGCAGCCAAACCAAGTCAAAGTCAAACTGACTGACTCTAATGAGACGATCATTAGAAGAAGAAGAAGAAGAAAGTATCATCATCATCATCATCACCACTACCAGTGAATAAAGCTCTGAGTCTACCAAGAGAAAGAGAAAGTAAACGGTAATTTAATTAAATTAAAATGTGAAACGACTGCTGTACAAACTAAACTAAAAAGAAGAACTAATGAAGAAGCTGCAAGAAAGAGAGCCGCCCCAAGATAGAAAGTAATATACTTCCCAATAATTTTTCTAAACAGCCTCGCTAAAATGCGATACATTTTAGCGGGTCTAAAAATTTATACACTTTTTTTATAGCAGAGGATTCACATCATTAGCGGCGGCAAAAATCACCGCCGTACACTTTTTTCTTCCTCTTCTTCTTATCAACCTCAGCGCAAGGAAAATCTCGTTCCTTATTCCTTTCCCTCTCTCCTTCTCTCCACCTCATTAATAATAAAAGTAGAGATGATGGGCCGACTGTACAGTGTGTACAATGTATACACTACGCTGTACCGTACCAGGCCGCACAAGCCCAAGCTTTTTAATTAATAAAAATGAAAAAGAAACTCAAACGCAAAACTAAGAAGGAAACTAAAAAATATTTGCCGCAATTAATGTGAGAGGAACTAGACAGAGTTAGACACAGACACAGAGCTCCCGTAATAAATCGTTCAATTAAAAATTTATAAGCCACCACCACCACATCAAAGTGCTCTGCACTAAAATAAGAAAAGTGAGGGTCTTTTTTCTAAGCAATCCATAATACAGAAACTCAGAGTAGAGCAATCAATAATCTTTCAACAGAGCAATTTCTTCTTTAGCTAAGCTAAGGCTAAGCTCACAAGACCAACTCTCTCTCTATCTCCCCAAAGACCCCCAACTCTCTCGTGTTAATTGCTGCCTGTCTGCCTTGTACAACTTCAGCTCTTCTCACAAATTAAAAAGCAAAGCAAAGTAAAGTAAAAAATATTCAAACAGCAGCAGAACATCCGCCCATCAAAAGGAAAAGGTTTCTCTGTTCTCCCCCGTCGACACATTAAGATAATTATTTACTGCCAAAAAGTGGAAGAGAGGATGAATTGATGGAAAATGGTGGCACAAAAAGTGGTCCAAGGGAAGCAGCAACAGAAACTCAAAACGATAAGTGCCGGACACTGATTTGAAACTTCCGCTCTTCGAAGAAGAAGACAAAGACGTAGACAGCAGACGTCTGAGAGAGATTAGAGAAAAAGTGAAAAAGAAGAAGAAGAAGAAGAAGGCAGTCGCCAAAAGTTAAGAAATAGTCGTGGGACGAACGAGAAAGAGAGAGAGTGGAAAATGGAGCGCAAACAATGAAAATAAAAAAATAAAAAGAGGGAAAAAGATTCAATCTAAAAGTGGACAATGGCCGACAGCAACAACAGCAGCAGCAGCAGCTTCAGCAGACGTCAGAAGCAAAGCAAAGTAGACCGTAGGCAAACACAAGAGACAAACACAGAGAGAGAGAGAGAAAGAGAGCAAGAAAAAGATGAATGATAAATTGAAATGAATAAATAATGGTCGCAGCAGTGCACCAGCAGATAGAAAAAAGGGAGAAAAGACGTAGAAGACGTAAAGAAGAAAACCTCTCTCTGACATTTTCAAACAGGCCAAGCAAACCCTCCAAGCGCAAATAAAAGCAGAAGAAGTGGAAAAATAAGATAAAGCAAACACAGTCAGTCAGTCAGTCGACCAACCAACCAATACCTTACAAACACACACACTACCCACACACACTCACTGCATAGCATCCCCAAAACTCAAACTCAAACTCAAACTCAGACAGCAGCAGCAGCAGCAAATCTCTAATCCCAACTGAAATCAAATCTAACAGCGAAAAACAGAAAAATACAACTACCACTGCCATAAATCAGCAATCGAATCGATGTAGGCAGAGAACACAGCACGAACTCTACTCTGCAAAATGTCAGACAGGAAAGCCTACATTCAAAAAAGAGTAGAGTCGAGGGATGCAAATTCAATGCACTAAACACACACACACACACACACACACTAAACAGTAAATGCCAATAAAAATCGATACCACACACCACACCAAAGAGAATGAAAATGTCTGCCTGTGAAAAGAGGCAAAACTTTAAATAAATAAAACAGAGAGAACAGTACGGCAAAATGGAGAAAAAGAAAGAGGGAGTGAAAAGCGGAAAAGGGGCTTTTCAGTTACGATTTCCCTTTCATTGCGCCTCAAAAATAGCCAGCCAACCTGGAATGGTAAAAGCCTGCACATTTCCGTGAAAGCCGGTGGTGGCATTTAGGAAAAAAGGTAAAAATACATAGGGAGAGAAAAAACAAAAAGGTAATCACAAAAGAGGAGAAAGGCTGAACCCCCAAATCAGGAAAAAGAAAAAGGTACAACGAAAAAAGAAGCGAAAAAATCGAAACCCTTTAGACCGTGACTGCCGACAAAAAAATATCCGCCAAGATCCAAAAAAAGAGGAAAAGAAGATAAAGAACTAACAACTAGAGCATAAAAAACATTTTTCCAAAAGGGCAAAAGTCGAAGAGTAGGCAGTCGATTACCATTTAAAATTAGTGCCCAACAACAACCACAGAAATGGCAGCCACTTTGTGGTGGTGGTGGTGGCGGTGGACTAAATTAAAAGGAAAGAAAATGTACTGCAAAAGACTACTACTACTACTACTAGGAAGTTAGCCTAGCTAGCAACCCTGCCAGGCAACCCAGAAAAAGTGAGGAGAAGTGAGGAGAATGTCCTCGAGGTAATGAACAAAAAGAGGAAGAAAAAAGGCAACGGTCCACTGCCCTTTCTCTGCCTTTTTATTGCTGGCCAAGCAAAACCAAAGCAAAGAAGAAAAAAGCAAAACGAGCCCTGTGTGCCCAGTAACCGCGACCAGAATTGCCCAAACAGAAGAAGAAGAGGAAGAAGAATAAAATGAGAGAATTCAGAGTTCCAATGCTGCTGCTGCTGTGTTGTCCGACTGAGTGACCACAGACAAAGAATTAGAATGAGAGAATCAGAGAATGAGAGAAAAAGCAGACAGCAATTGAATGTGATTTGCTGCTGCTGCTGACCAGGCTGGCGAAATTATCAAAAAGGGCAGCGGCAACAGCAGCAGCTAAATTAATATGGGCTTAGCGAGAAAAGGAGAGCAAAAACAGAATTGCAGAATAATAACAATTTACTCCCCAAACTCCACAGCTGCAAAACGGGGAAAAGGTTACTTGAAGTACTAAAATTAGTGGGAAAAAATCAGAAAACGAGCAAATGAAAAAACACTTAATTGAACTAAAAACAAAAATAGACACACATACAGACAATTGCTCAACACACATTCAAACAGACAAACAAACAATGGGGAAAAACAGTCCATAAACTTCAAAGGAAGAAAACAACAAAAACAATAGAATAGAACACGCACTCTCTCGCTCACTCACACTTCTTTATTGCTTGCACACAAAAGTGCTCAAAAACACAAACAAACTAAAACATTCGCAAGTTCAAACGCATTCTCTTTCTCCCTCAACTTTTCTCCCCATAAATAAAGGTACCAAAACGGGCCAAGTTAACGTGTAGGTACATCAACGGTCACCACCATCCTCTTCCCTTCCAAACTAAAATAAAGTAAGGGAAGAGGAGGAGGTACAGCAGAAAACAGCGCCAAATGTCACCACACGCACGTCATCCTCGCCTAACTTCTCCTCCCCTCCTCCTCATCCTTCCTAATGAGTGAGCAAATACTTTCACAAAATAAAGAAAGAGGAAAAAGAAGGAAAGAAAAAAGGAAAGATAAATGAAAAAGCAAAAGTTCAAAACAAAATGGCCAGCAGGAATAGAAGGAAAAAGAGAAGGAGAAGATGGTCACACGCACACTACCCTCACTCTTTCTAAATGGCCGTCGCAATTAGTCTAAACTAAAGAAAAGGAAAAGAAGAGAGGAAGAGAAGAGGCAGCAGCTTGCTCCGGACGAAAACAACTGAGCTCGAGACAGAGCATAGAGGAAAAATATAAAAATACAAAAAGTAAAAAATAATAAAGAACTGAGCAGAGCAGAAAAAGAAGAAGAAGACGGGTCTGCAGGCCCAGAGCAGTAAATTAGATTAGATTAAGTAGTAGCAACACTGGAGCAGCAGTGGAAACAATGAACCAAACAGAACAGAACAGAACAGAACAGAACAGAACAGGCAGACCGAAAAGTCATAAAAGAGAAGAGAAAGTGATGGCAGCTCGCACAAGCTAAAATAGAGTGAGAAGGAAGAGTTTTCAGCAGCAAAGTGGCTCATAAAAGAGGAAAACGAAGAGTAACACACTGTGCTGTCTGTCTGCACAATTCTGTCACCAACTTGCACAGAGAGAGAGAGAGAGAGAGAGTTCATCTCACTAAAAGACTAGACACACTAGGAACATACTAGTCGATAAATTCAGTTGGCAGAAGAAGAAGAGGCAGCAGCAGCAGCACTGACACTTTTAATTGAAATGTACCAATGCAAAGAAAGAGTAGGGAACATTCGTTCGCTTACTCAACTCAACTCAACTCAACTCGGCTGAATATGTTCAAGATCGGCGCCGCCGACACAGTTGACTGAGTCGAGACTGAACCGAGTGAACTGAACAGAACTGAATAGCAAGAATACCAAATTCAGTGGTGGCAGTTGGCGACAAGGCAGGCAGCAAGGCAGCAAACCAAACCAAACCAGACGACTGCCTTTAGTACTTGGGTAGCTTCAGACGGGCTGCCTAATCTTCAGCAGCAGCACTTTAATTAGGGCGATCAATTAGTGTCAATTAGATTTGTGCATTCAAGGGAGAAGAGGAGGGAGGGAGAAGGATTGGGGTAATGTACAGCAGAGTGCTGTACAACACTGACTGACTGACTGGCTGGTGGTAAAAGGGGACACCACACCAAAGATAGGTGCCCCACCACTCAACTCAGCTCAGTAAACATTCACATCCCTTTCCTTTCCCTGTCATCGAATATTCTCGAGCGTGAAGGCCACATCACAGCACAGCACAGGCACTACACACCGCCAAAGTGTCACCAGCAGCAGTTATTAACCACACATACAGCGAGAGAGAGAGAGAGAGAGTTTGTACACAGAGCGGCAGAATAAACAGGCAGTTCCCTTAAACAATGGAAAAGGCCTAGAATTAGCACACAGTTAACACACAAGAATAGAAAAAAAGTGCGTGGTTGGCCAATAAAGAAGAAAAGAGAACAAAAATGTTATGAATGAGAAATCAGCAGCAGCAGCAGTAGTTTCGGCTAATTAATAAATAAAAGCTCCCTCTAATTTTTGTTCTTGCGGCCAATCAATCGATAATGGCGGCGGCGGTGGCGGCGACGTCGGCCACAGACAGCAGGCAAACAATACCGAGAAAAAGGAATCCGTAAAAATGTTGTCAATAGAGGAGGCGCAGAAGAAGAAAAAGGAAACAAAAGACCTCGATTCAAAGCAAAATGCCTAAAAACAGCAGTGTTCCCACTTTTCAACCACCACATGTGAAGCCACACATTATCACCGGAAGCAAAAAATGCTCAAAAAAGTATTCAAATCAAAAAATCAATAGCCTCACAAATAAAACATTTGAAATTCCTGAACAGCAGCAGGAGCAGCTATTTCCGAAACAACCTCACCACATGATCACCACCATCATCAAATAATACCCAACAAAAACAAAATCAGCACCAGCACTCACTTTAATTAAAAGCATATCCTACCCTAATTTCACCCCCCCCCCCCTCTCCAAACTTGCTCAACCTTGGTCAAACCGACAGGACAGGACAAGCACAACAACAATTCCACCGAATTTCGTCTCCGGTTACCAGAGAGAAAATTTAGTGGTCACTGCAGTGAAACACATCCTCGGCAAAGCAAAGTGGCACTCAAATCAGAGCTCCCCGGCAATTCTCACCAAATTCTCTCTCTCTCTCACTCTCCTTCTCATTTACACTAACCGACCATTAGGAAGATGGAAGGGAGGAAGAGAGAGAGAGAGAGCAAATTATGATTAATCAAGGCAATCGAAATTGACGGCAGCAGCAGCCGAAACACACCGGGCATCATCAATTCAACTCAACTCAGTGAGTGAGACTGAGTGAGATGACAGACGAGAGGTAATGTAATAGCGAAAGGGAAGAAAAATCGCAAAAATTTCCAAAAACTACGAGAAAAAGGAGGAGAAAAAAAGTAAAAAAAGTAAAGAGCAAGCTGCAATCAGAGTTCCTCCTGCAACGGTAATGGTCCTCTCTGCTCCACCAAAAGTCTGCCCAATCTGCACAGTCCGGTCAATTCTCGGACAGAAAAAAAATCAGACAGGAAAAAAGGAAAAAACTAGCACAAAATTACACATAATAATAATCATTTCAAAGACACACACACACACACACATTTACACTACACTAAAACTGGCAATTGAGAGCGGGCAGCGGCGGCGGCAGTTTCGGGTAATGATAGCACAGGCAATGCCATTTTCAATATCAAACACCGCCGAAAAAAAGAGAGAATTTGTCGGTAATTTATGCCACCGCCGCCGCTGCCACAGTCGCTTATGCTCTGCCTGCAACAAACACACAATTCCCAAAGTCAACAACTTGAAAGTGGAAAAGAAAATATTCCTACTTCAAACAGAAAATCACAGCAAAGCGGCAGAAATTTTGCATACTTAAAAATAATATTTTTTCTGGGCCGAAAAGAAGGGGGGGGGACATCAATTTTAAACGGCCAAGAACTGTAAAATGAAGTCCTTCTCCTTCTCCTCACTTGCTCACTTGTCCCCTCTCTGCAAAGAAGTAGTCTGCTAAAACAGTCTTTTCAGTCGTATTCGTGGCAGTTCTCTCAATTACCGAAGCAGCGATGCGTGTCTCTGTGTACAGAAGACACTCAGTTTGCAATACACAGTACAGCAAACTCTAATTTAATTATGTACTTTAAATCATCATCATCATCATCAACAACAACAGAACCAATGGCAACAGAAGCAATGGCGGCACACAAACAGTCTACTACCAAACTATTAAAACACGGCAAACAAGAGAGTACCAAGTTTTAAATTAAATTAAATTAAAACTATCTCCCTCCTTTCAGAAACAACAACTTTTGAGCCCTTTGAGCCCTCTCTCATAACAGAGGAGGACTCTCAAAGCTAGTTAGTTAGTTAGTCAGCCTGACTATGACCTCTTTGAAGTTAAGTAAAAAATAAAAAACCCCTTTTAAAGCTTCAGACCTCTTCTCAGAAGAGTCAAAGAGTTCAGGCTTCAATTGGTCCTCTTCATCAGACCTATTTTTCTGTTAGCACAGAATCAATTTAATCAAAGCAGTCAAGGACGTGAGAGTGAGAGAGAGAGAGAGAAAGAAGTGCCAGTTACACACTGCAAACAAAAGCAGCAGCGGCCGTTGTACACACACACACACACTCACTCACAACCCACTCGACCCAAAATAGAATTACGGTGCTTTCAGGTGAATTAATTAACGGACGCCCCAAGCCCCAAAGTGAAGGAAAGGAAGTAAGGGAGAATATAAATGAGAGAGAGAGAGAGAGAGACAAAACGACAGAAGAATCAAACGACAGCAAGTGTAGTAATAACACAAAACACAAATTCTATCAATTCCTAATTGGATGACAGGACAAAAACTAAAAAGGAAAAGAGAAAGTCCTGGAAGTCAAAACCAAAGGGCAAAAGCAGTTTCCACACTAATTTTATTAGTACTGCTCGCCAGCAGGTAAGAAGAAGAAGAAGAAGAAGAAGGCATCACATTTCAGCCGATCGAGCAGTAATCGAGCCAGCAATTACCGACAAGTTATAATTGCAAATGATTATCAAAATGATGATGATGATGATAGTTATTACTACTAAAAATACTAAACTCGGTCGTGACATTGAAACCTCGTTTAGCTTTCTTAGCTATGCACTTTAAACGAAACGAGGAACGCGAGGGGAAACCTAAACTCTAACAAACAGGACAACTTAATTTTCAAAACTAGAAAGCAAGAGTAAACAGCAGCAGCAGAATATTCTGGGAAAAGCACAGCAGTGCACACGTCTTTAGTCCACCAAGTACACTGCTGTTGATAATAACAAAGTTCTAAACTTTGCTGCTGCTGCTGCTGCTGTACCCAAACACAACTCTCAAACTGTGTGCATGAGAAAGAGGGCAAGGGCAATTTTACGGCCTCTGCTTTTCCGAGTGAATTAATACGAGCCCAAATTACTAAAAAAGAAAAGGAAGAAAGAGGAGATCGAGAGAGCAGGCAGGCAGGCAGGCAAGCAAAAGCCCTTCTTCACAGACCACTTCTCTCCTACTTCTTCTTCTTCTTCTTCTTCTTCACAGCAAGCAAGCGAGACGATCCAGAAAGATCTGGTTCAACAATTGCCACTGCCGCTGCCACTGTGCTGCTCAGAGATTGGAAAATTCAGCTGAAACCAGACAGAAGGCAGGCAGGCAGGAAAGCAGGCAAGCAAAAGAAAGAAAGAAAGAAGTGGTTATCACTGAAGAAAAGCTCCAGAAAATAAACAGCAAACACAAACAGCAGCACTTCCAGCAGAGTGAACACCTGCTGGTGCTGAGCATTTCTCGCTGCTGCTGCTGCTGATAATTAAGAGATTGAGTAGTAGTAGTGCTACACATAAACTTCCAACGAAACTAACCAGAGCAAATAAACAACATCAGAAAATGAAAGCTCAGAAAGCAATCAAAAAGCAGAGCAAAAGATGATGGTTAGGACTAACAAGGAAAAAGGAAACAAAAAAAATTGGTCCACCTACCATTGGTAATCTTGTGACCGGGCTGGCCCATCACCGAGTGAAAGCACACTGATTTGCTGCCCGTGCTGGTAGAACCGGTGGTATTTCCGGTGGCGGCAATTGTGACGCCTCTTGAGGGCGTCAAAGCCGCCGTCGCCTCCATTTGGTAGCTGCTGGTGCTCAGCGAGCTAAAGTTGAAAACTTGGCCGTCTTGAAGGACAGTTTTTGTCGACGTTTGGTGGTGTTGATTTGCTGATTGGTCAGAGGTTTCAGAGGTGGTGATCACCACCGAAGGAGAAGGCGGTGAAGTTCGATGAAAGGCGTCCGCCGAAGAAGAAGAGGCTGAGCCGCATTCGGAGCTGTTGGTCAGAGGTGCTGAAGATGGCGTGGAAAGAGGATACGAGGAGGAGTTGCTGGAGTGGGCCGAATCGGGCGTCAAATTGCTACCTCCACTACTGCTTCTGCTGCTGCTGCTGTTGATGTTGTTGTTGTGAAAGTGGTGATTCAAATTGGCAGAGTGGACTACGCCGTTGGAAGATGATGATGATGATGATGGAGGCTTCGTGGCTGCTGCTGCTGCTGCTGCTGCTGCTAGGTTCGACGAATTGGTGGAGTTCGAGCTGGCCCGTAACATGATTTGAAGGTGGTGGTGATGAGGGTGATGAATCAATGGGAAAATAGTTTAAACGAAAAGGAGTACATGTCTGAAATAAATGAAAAGAGAAGTTCGAAATTAGTAAAAGTCGAGAAATAGAACTTTAAAAAATAAAAACACAGAAGCGAAAGACAGCGGAAAAAACAAAACGAAACGTTCACAAAGGAAGTGCTCAGTGTACAACTTTCGAAATTCGAAATCGCTCACAGTGCAAACAAACTAAACTGTACAAAACTGTACGAAACGGAAAGCAGCAGCAGCAACAACAACTTCGAGGTCATCATCAAGAGGATGAGAGGGGATTGAAGAGAAAGTGAGAGAGTATAAACAGAAAAAAAAGTTGTTGTACACACACATCCGCTGCTGCTAATCGCTGCCGCTTATCCTCGAGTTCTAGTTCACCAGTTCTACTTTAGGAAAACTGTTTCTGTTTTCTGTTTTCCATGTTTGCATAGGAAAAGCGTCGAATCTCAATTTACTGTTGAGTAATTACTTTTGCAGAAGGAAAAGAAGAAGAAAAAACTGCTTCTATTTGAGAGCGGAGGGGATTACCACCACAGCTGGTCATCTCAGAAGTAATTTCTTCAGCTTGAGAAGAGAGTTCACAGAAGTTCACAGAAGCTCACAGAAGCTCACAGAAGCTCGTCATTAAAAAAACAGCGTAAACACTTTCAAAAAAGCAGAAAAGAAAATGAAAGTTAGAAAATCAGAGCAAAACCTCTCTTTTTTGTAAAAACATTGACATTCCAACGCCACACATCGTTGCAGTTGTGGTGGTAACTGCAACGGTAATAAAAGATGACAGCCAAAAATTAAAAATTCATAAACACGATATCTTCTTTCTTTCTCTCTCTCTCTCTCTCTCTCTCTCTCTCTCTCTCTCTCTCTCTCACTGAGGCA
>JAALOO010000663.1_pt1 | contig 29262 bp, 26 predicted proteins | sample 7257641 | NCBI WGS metagenome assembly JAALOO01 (sample SAMN14085613, study PRJNA598686) | mite metagenome | biome: ENVO:01001000; feature: ENVO:01001002; material: ENVO:01001226; isolation source: single female mite from University of Michigan culture on fish food culture... ...
TGTAAGTCAAATCAACCTAAACTTAAAACCAATTGATGAGTGGTAGTTAGCATTGTTTTTAAATAAAACAGTGTTTAGATATCATGAAAAATGTAATTTGTGGAATCATAAATGAAAATGAAAAAAATCATATGGAATTAATATAGAAATTTTTATTAAATCTGTAACTGATCAAAATAATTACTTGTGTTAGTAAAATTAACCCCAGCGCAATACCATTATATAGGCACTACTTTACATTGTTTTCAGGTAAAACTGAGTTTTTAAATCTTGAACGATGTAAATTATAGAATCATAAATGTAAACACAAAAAATCATATAGAATTAATATATGAAATTTTGAACTGGCCATAATAATTACTCTGAAAGGTTGAATCTTGCTAAGTTTTACGCCAGTAAATAGAGATCCGTTAGCTTAGTATTCATGCGAAAACCGCATCTTGATAACTTGTACGGTGTGTTTTTTTAGAGTCAAAACAAATCGTATAGAACTTATTCAGAAAGTTCGAATTTATGATCTTAAAAATGCACCCGGTGTTCGAATTACCTCAAGTTTGGTACTATTTGAAAGACGCCATTTAGCTTGTTTGTTGTGTGAAAACCGTTTCTCAAAATCTTGAACGATGTAATTTATAGAAGCAAAAAAGTGCGTTCAGAGAAATGGAGAAACATCATTTTTTTAGGGAAGTTAGATTTATTTAGTTTTAGAAATTCTGAGATTTAGTAGTTGCGCCGACTATATATCCAGAGGCCACTGTCCACTTTTTGGTGCCAGTAATAAAAGTACATTTCAAATCTGCCCCACTTATGATTGCTCTATTTGAACAAATAGCAGAATTGTCAAAAACCTGTCTCGGCTGTCAATTGAGCAAACATTAGCGCGCACCTCGGAGAAATTCCTCGCTCCCAAACAAGAGAGAGAGGAAGAGAGAGAAAAAAAGGGAGAGAGAATGTGCAACCTCTAATGAATGAGCGCTCAGATTAGAGCAATCATCCTAGCAACGAGCAGACGATGATGGCCAAAGGGATGCGACCAAAAGAAGGAGCAAAAGAGAAAAGCGGCACTTCCTCTGACGTCAATTGACATAACACGAAAAGCAAAAAAAAGGCAAAAAAAGTTGAGCATGGTTGCAGTGGTTACAATGAATGAGCGAGTGAAAGCGCGGTGCACATCACACACACATCTCACCGGACAACGGCAGAGACAAACGGTGCCATACAGCACACACAGCACACACTCAGCAGGTCTTTGTGCGACTAAATGACACTGTCAATAAGACGCTGGCAAACAGAAGAAGGCTGCTGCTGCTGCTACTGGCACTGTCGCCGAGGTTGAGGTGCCAGGTAGTAATTCGAGTTTCCGGAGAGAATTAACGGTGGCATGTCTTTGGTGGTGGTGGTGGTGCTGTGAGAAAGTGCAAATATGGCCAATTTTAGAGGTGGGGTAGTGCTGCTGCTGTTGGCATGTTCATTGAACTGATGAGCATCAGTAACAGCAGGAACAACTGCACTTCAATGATGTGCGGATGCGGCGACAACAGCAGCAGAACAGGCAGCAACAAAAAGAAAACTCACACAAAAAAGCAATTGAGCCCCCAGAACTTGAGCAGTGTAGGACAAGAGGCCACCAAACACTGCTAACACGACACAGCGGTAGTGGGGCAAATGTAAAAGTAGAAAAAATATAAAAAAGCCTAAAAACATTCAGGTGAGACCGTGACCAAATGGTGGCGATGTACTTCTGTTCGCTACTACACTTACAACGACTACTACACAGAATACACAGACACACAGACTACAACTGCTGCATTAGAGCGGAATAAGTGTGTCGGTGAATGAGCTGGGCCGCTGTTACACCGTCGGCAGCGACCAAGACGACGGTAGTGCTGCTGTTTCTGATGCTGCTGCAGTGCCATAATCACAGATTAGCGATTCACTGGAAAGGCAAACATTTGCTCGCCAGCAGCATGAGGAAATGTGTGGCAGCGGAAAAAAAGTGCGGTGTGCTTCACGGTAAAAAGGATCGGAAACAGCAGCAGTAGCAGCAGTGATAATGAGATGTACGGCTGCGATTTTACACTGCCTCCACTCTGCTACCACTGCTCCAACTACGGACGATGACTCGGCCAGATGAACGAGGGACTACTGTTTCACGGTAGCGCTCATTATAATGAGGATGATGATGATGATAATGATGATCAAATCAGCTTTACTATGACTCGCATATCACCACCGGTAATGCGGCAAAACGAGCGTACTAACACCACTACCAACAACAACAGCAGCAGTAGTGGAAAATGATACACACCGTTTGAGAAAAAAAATAGACATGCACAGAGAGGAATACAGCGCCCGGATTTACTTGACCTACTGCAGCTGCAACTGAGATGTAGGACAGCAGATGTAAGTGTGTGTGCACTACTGACAGTGTTCGGTGCCACACACCGGAACACACAGTGTAGTTGCTGGGCACCAGCTCTACCAACAGCAAAAGAAAAATGGCAGTAGAAGCAGCGTCCTGACAAATTGTAATACAATGTACGGCAAACACGTGTGTGTGTGTGTGCTGCGGCACCACTCAAACAAAGGAAAAGGTAGGCAAAGAGAGGGCACCAAAAGGAAGCGACGTAATCAGGTAACAGCGACGGCAAATTGCAGTGGTAGTACGTCTACGTCTGAAGATGACAGCAGCAGCAGCCATGGCAGAGTCTGTGCACTTGAGCCGTTGAAAGATTACCAAAAACAACAAAATCAGTGTGCCCTGCTGCTGCAGCACTTGAGAAAGAGGGGAGAACCGGAATGTTGGAGGAAAAAAAGAGAAGGTGGGCTAAATCAAAACAAACGGCCGACGATTAGGCGCCAATTAGAGTGTGTAGTGCAGTGCTCCTCTCACATGCTGATGATGGTGATGATGATGCTCACCGGATTACAGAGAAAGGAGGAGAAAAGCAGAGAGATGCTACTACAGAAAAACAAGTGCTCACAGTAAAGACAACAAACGGACGCTTTGAGGACATCTCAACCAATGCACAACTACTACCACTACACATTGAGGGGGTGAATACAGAGAAAAAAAAAGACAAGCGCATTTGCATTTTTGTTTTTTTAGAGAGGGAAGACAGAAAACAAACAGATTCCACCGAGCAAAGAGGACAAGGAGGACAATTAAGCTGACAGCAGCAGCAGCATTTGATGAGGCACTACTACTACAACAACAACAACCAGCAATTTTCCAGAGAGTAGGAGAAAAATGTCATTCAAAGTGAGATGTACCTCTGCAGTGGTGTTGTTTTTCCGTTCCCGCTTAGCATCAAATGCAAATGGAGGTGAGGAAATGGCGTTGGGCGCACAATGGGCGGCAAGGCGTTGGTTGGTTCACTGATGTGGTGGTCGTAGTGCACTAGACGGTCAGTGCACAGACACAGACACAGACACTGCAACAGCAGCAGTAGACAAAGCACAGGTAAAAGTGCTCTTTAGAAACACACACACACACACTTGTCAATCTAAATTGTGGAGCTAGGGTGGTGGTGGTGGTGGTAGTAGACAAATTAAATTAGCAACGAGCAGTTGGTGAGCTTGTAAATGACAGAGAAAAAGAAAAAGAAGAACTCGACGTCAATCTGCTGCTGCTGCTAATGTCCTAGTGGACATACTGCAGGAAGTAGTACACACTAGCACTGTGCTTTTGGTGATCATGTGGAGTGGGTGAGTGAAATGGCATGGCATGACATGAAACAGAAGAAGAAGAAGAAGAAGAAGAAGAAGAAGGAGACAGTGAACATGCTCTTTCTGTCATGTAAGACACTGAAAAAGAAAAAAACATAAGAAGAAGAAGCAGAAGAAGGTCTCAATTGGCTGCTGCTGCAGCTGCAACTGCATTCATTATGCAAATGGAATAGAGAGAAAAAATGCGCTGCCTTCAGTGAGAAGATTGAATTCTGCTCTGTCCGAACAGTTTGGGAGCCACTTTTGGGCGCCAGTTTTTGCTACTTCGGTGGACACTGTGAAGATACACACACAAAGAGGCGACACTTTGCGCCGACAAGTCGCGCCGATTAACATGAGAAATCGCACGGATAGCCAAGTTGCTGCTGCTGGTGCTGTCGGTGAGAAGTGGACAAAGTGAAAAAGAAATTGTATAAGCAGTCTGCAGCAGAGTGAGATGAGATTGAGCTGAGGAAGAGGACGAGACTGAAAGGGAAAAAGAAAGAAAGACAGTCTTTCTTTCCTTCTCCTCTTTCTCTGTCGTATAAGTGATATCTGAGGTAGTTGTCTACTACTAGAGCTACTAATTTATGGGCGGCAGGAATGAGCAAGAGAGCGAGAGAGAAAGAGAGCACAGATTGCAGCAGACTGATAAAAAACAATTAAGATCGCCCGATACTGTGCGCGGCCTCTGGCCAACTTGCACAGGAACGGAACACACACAGACAGAGACAGAAAGACACAAGAGAGCACACCGGCGGTGATCGGTCAAGTGGCGATGACTCTGATGACTCTGATGATGATGACTGCCAGAGAGTCATTTTTGCGGCATGGCGCCATGATTCAATCGAGCCAGTAGTGTGAGTTTTGCGAGTGTGCGGTTAGGAAAAGGAGGTGGTGGTTGTGGACGGGCGCTCACCTGGACAATACACGCTCGCCGATCCGACGGCGCTGATCCCGCGTTGGGCAGCAGCAGAGAAGAAAGGAGAAGGAAAGTAGAAAGGAAAACAATTGACTGTAAATAAATAAGTGTGTCTCTACTTCTTCTTCTCTATCTCTGCAAACGAATGAATGGCTGAATGACCGAGTGAGTGAATGTATGCAAATGCCCGGAGAAAGTAATCAAAGTAAACAAATCGATGGTGTCGAGTTGGACAATGAAATGGAGAAAAAGAGGGAGAGAAAGGGAGGGATCGGGAGAATTATTGAAGAGTTCTACTGAAGCTAGAGCTGAAGAAGGAGAAATAGAAGCAGAAAGCAATCGATTGGTGTGATTGTGGAGACGCAGTGTTGTTCAGTGCACGCTGTTCCACTTCTGATGATAGATGCCTTCATTTAGGTCACCGCCACCATCACCACTACCACCACCAGCAAATAGCTGAATTGTACAATAATAATAATGGCAGCCAAATTGGACAGTGATATGGTACAGTGGAATGAGTCATCAATTTACAGCTGAGAATGAGGCTCAAGAAAAAGCCTTGGAATTCTCTTTTTTCTTCGTCTTTTCTCTCGTCTAAGATCTTCGACTAGATCGTCGTAGCTCAATCGACACTCATTAACGCTCGTCTTTTGCTGTAGGAACAGCAAGAAAAAAGCGTTGTTCTCGGGCAAAAGTCGCGTTCGCGCCCACTAATGTGATCAAATCACGTTAGAGTGCCTTTGTGCAGTGTCTGTGCTAAACGAGCTAGAAAAGAAGAAAGAGAAAGAAGAAAAAGAACGAGAATGTGCTTAGTCAACGGTCAAAGAAGAAAAAAAGTCGTCGGTTCTGCGAACAGCGGTGCACGCCTCGGCAAACTGCCGCAACTTGCAAATGAATCTGGTGAGAGAACAGGCACACTTACTCACATTTGGGGTAAAGGCTAGCCAGGCGAGACCAGGCAATATTAGACTCTGCAACTGCGCCAAAAAAAGAGAGAATGATCTTACTAAACTTGCAGCAGCAGCAGCAACAGCAGTGATTGAAAAGTGACGTCAGAATCACAACTGAAAAAGCAAATTGTCTTGGACAGTTTTGAAATTGAAATTGACGCTGAGAGATTAACAGACTGTTCTTGTGTTGGCGTGACAGCCGGTGACAAACAGCTGTGCAACAACCGAAATAACAAACACACTGCCAGCAATCACAAAAAATGTCTGACCAGTGTTTGCCCTGGTCAGGCAGTACTGCTGCCGCTTCCGGTGGCCAACCAGTCAGTCAGTCAATCTTTCCGTCTAATCAATAGCGGAAGAATTGGGTGCCCTTTTTGGCCAGTGTGTGCACACTGTGTGCAGTTCCGCACAGGGCTGACAACGGCCATTTTCCCCCTCATTTTCTCCGACTGTACACACTGCTCCAAACTTCTGCAAACGTTGCCACTTTTTTCTTCCTCTATTTCAGGTCACCGGCAGTCTGAGTGCACCAAAGATGAAGGGAATGGGCGTAAGGGGAAAAAGTAGTGGGCCCTTACTACTTCTTACTTATTGTCCTTTTGCTCTTTTGGCTCCTTATTTCTGGCCTGTCCTGGCTTTCCCTTTCCATCAGCTGCTGCCTTTGCAGTTGCTTGCATACACTTGAGTTCTGTGCCCTTTTTCTTCTTCTTCCGCTGCCGTTCTTAGTGCTGATTCTTACCGTTTACTCAACCCAGCTCTATTCCTTATTTTGCTCTTTTTCTCCTCCTTCGTTTACTTCTTTTGGCCGTCGCCATCGACAAACACTTGAGGAGACAACAGTCGTCGTCGTCGTCCTCGTCGAGCTGTGCGCGCCCGAGCATATAGCGCAAATCAATCATCTTGACAAACACAATCGACAGAAAGAGAGCAAGAGCAATTGCAGAGAAGCACACTGAGAAAAAGAGAGGAACTTACAAATTAATCGAGCAAAAGCAAATGATTGGGACTGGCTAATTGAAAGTGGGCAGAAGATGGGAATGAGAATGGGCGCTGGTGATGCGTTCGTCGAGAAAGAGGGGTAAAACAAAAGGGTCGAGTGCAGTTGCTGGGAAACGGGAGGGAAATATTGAAGAGAACGAGAAAGAGAGAAAGATGATGATCAGAGACGAGAATATAGCCCTCACAGGAAAATGAGGAGATCAATGGGTGCAGTAGGCACGAGAAGGGGCACAAAATCGATCTCTTTCAACGAGCTGGGCAATTGTGCAGTTGGCAGTTTTGGCGCGATGACAATCGGCCCCAATTGAGACAAATGGCGCCATCGTATATAACGGCATTTTTTGGGGTCGAGAGAGGGAGGAAAGGAAAGAGAACGATTGGTCGTGCCAACACAAACAGCAAGAGTTGGCTGTTCCCAAAAAGAGGATAGACAGTGAGACAAGGGAAACTGGAGGCAAAAAGTCGTGCAAGTCGCTCCAAGACATTTCTGATCAAACTGCCTGTTTTTTTTGTCTGACTGTCGGGCGCCAATCTGCTGCTGCTGCCGCTGCCGCTGACCAGCGGAATAACAAAATTACACCAAGCAAAAAGTCAAATCTTTTGTTGAATGTTTGTGCTCACTGGCAGCAATCAGCACTGATCGGAAAAAAGGGGCGATCTCAAATGGGGCCGACTCGGTGCTCTACCAGCCACCAGCTTTCCACCACTTCTCAACTCAATCGATTTGCCCTTTTTTCAGCTGTTGGAAAATAACACACACACACACACACACACACTGGCTCGCTCTCATCAATGATCGACTGGCTGGCTGATTTTGCATACAGTGTGGCACTACTACAGCTGTGGCAGTGTGCGAAAACAATAAGACGGGGCAAAAAGAAGGTGATTGCCAGCCATCCAGGCAGCTTGTGTTGACGTAAGAAGAAACCAATCGTGTTGGCATTGGCTTGTCGTTCTTTGATCAGAAGAAGCAGGCTGCTTGGATAAAAAGAGGTGTCTGTCACAATCACAGCGGCGAAATAATAACGTCAGGCAAAAGCAGTGGAGAGCACTACCTAGTGTTTCTCCGCCCCTTGCCACAGTGCCAGTGTCAGTGTTGGTACATTCCACCGTTCTTCTATTACTTGCCAAAGAGTTGGGTGAAAAGAAAGGTGCTGCCAGGCGATATTCAATCAACACCACTGCTGCTGTCGTCAGCAAGTGTTAGGTAGTGGCAGCAGTCACATTGATTCGTAAAGTGTCAGTCAGAGTGACTAGAAGTGAGTGAGTGAGTGAGTGAATGCGTCGCAGTTCAGTAGACAGCAAGTTCTAAAACAAAATAAAAACTTCTCCCGTTTCTCAAGATTAAGTACCAGCCAGGCACCAGCCAAGTAGCTGTTTACAACGAATTGAGGAAGAAGAGGTACTTAGAAAACCAAAAGCAAACAGCTCAAGAAGTAGAGCACTAATCGACTAGTAGAACTTAGAAACCAAAAAAAAATAAAAAGAAGGTAAACACTAATTAAAGGCGACGTGTCAATGACTGGTAATGCACTGATTAGTGCCGTTACGTCAAGATAGAAAAGCAATAAATAGATAGTGACTGATCGAGTGATCGACCGTGACCACCAGCACTAAATGCATTTGTACAGCAGCAAACAGGCAATGTACGACAACGGAAGACGAAAAAGAGGAAGAACACCAAACAAGAATAACAAGAATGCCACGACAAAAGTGGCACACACTGTCAAGTCAATGTGGAAGCAGAAAAAAAGCATCGATCACGAGGCAGTTAATCGAGAGACACAGACATATTGTGCCTGCCTTGTGCCAGGTGCCAGTTCCAGTACAAAAGGTTTTTGTCCGGCGCAATGTGAGGCACTCACTCTCTCCGGTGGTGCCGCTTGATTGATTGCGGCCTGACTGCAGGAGGATGAACAGGATGAGAAGGATGATGACGATGACGATGATGATGCCGTTGTGTGTCAGTGTTGTGGCAGGCCGTTGAGGCAGGCCAACGCTCGGAACAGAATCGAGTGGCAGTTGCTGTGAACTCTACTGAATATTCAGAGAGAGAGAGAGAGAGAGAGAGAGAGTTCCAGTAGAGTGCAGACACCGTACAGTGACTGGTGCACTGGGCGCTGTCGAGAATGAAGAGCCTTCCAATCACTCAACACAAAGCTAGTCAGTCAGACACTTCGGTGTTGTTGACGGTGGTAATAGAAATAATAGCCGGGCAAATTGCTGCAGACGCAAATGCTGCTGCTGCTCACTACCGCTCTCAGCTCTTCTACTATATCACCCAAAAAGCCCATTAATTAGCGACGATGCAAATGCTGTTGCTGTTGCTAGAGAGCAGTGCGCAATTCTAGAAGCAGCCAGCTACTGAAGGATTCTTCCTTTTTCTCAGCAGCAGCGTGCATTGGCATTCTGTGGGTGAACGGCACGAGCGGACAGTTAGAATGAGAGAGGAAGGACATTTCAGTGTTGAATTGCTGTACGACCATTGACTGACTGACTGACGGACAGGCAGAATGGCTCTCCTGCACCCAAAGGCCATTATAATAAACAGTAGTAGCAGACAAGTACTGTACCGAATGTCAACTGGGCCATCGCCCGACGACCCTAAGAGAGGAGAGGAAATGCTGAAACAAATGAGGAGGAGGAGGAGGAGAACGTTGCAGCTACAAAACTGCTTCCACCAGAGGGTACAGCAAATATTAGTTCTATTCAAGTCATTGCTAATTTGCAGTTGTTTCAGCGCAGGGAGAGAAAGAAAGGGGGTCGGTTCCCGGTGCCCTTCGCCGTGCAATCAAGAAGCCGCCTGCCGCCTCAATGAAGCCCGTCGGCTTCTTCTGCGCGCTCATTTTCATCAGCTCAGTTAGCTTTCTCTCTCTCTGTGCCCGGTAATTAACCCAAACTCGGCGAGCTTTCACTGTGTGCTGCACTGAGATTTCAATCTGAAGCCTGGCGTCAGATTGCATTTGCCGTTTTCAATTCGGCTCCCTAATGCCCCTTTCCCCTCTTTTATTCATAAGCAATCAGTGAGTAGGCAAATGAAGCAAAAAAAAGAAAAAAGAAAAAATAACGATTTAAAGGCCAGTGGCAATGCGGCAGAGTCAATAGTAATTTATCTGCTGCTGCTACTGCTACAATACAATTCCAAACTGTAAAAATGTGAGAAAAGAGCAATGGTCACTGTGAGTCAATCGAATCAGAGTTGACATTGCAAACAACACATTAGGCAAATAATGGAAAAGCTCTACTATTTCTAAATTGCAGATCAACTGCTCATCCAAAGCTGGCAATCGTTTTCAGTTGTAAACTTTCTGATGCTGCTGCCTCAAACAGACCCAGAAACGGACACCCTCCCTCACTGCTCTCAATGTTCACTGCCAAGATTAGTGAACTCATCAACAGTGGGGATGCTGCTGCTGATGCAGCCTAAGCATCTATTTATAGACGAGAAAGAGAGAAAAAGAGAAAGTGAGCACACACTATTTACAGCCCAGGAAGAAGCACACATTCAGTGAATTCTGATTCTGGAGTCGCCTTAAGAATCGAGCAAGGCAAAAGAAGTCAAAGAAAGTGTCGCCTGTGAACAGCATCAGCAGCATCGTTTAGGCAAACATCGCTCATCACCCGGGTTTATGCGAGCAGTAGGAAATCATTTCTCTCTCTCTCTCTAACTCTGACTATTTAGGAAATAAACTGCTCTCGGTACTACCAGTGATACCTTTTGCACTTGCTCCCTACTCAACAATGGGCACTGGTGCCACTGCTGCTAAGCACAATATTGGAAGCACAGTGTCCGCCTTACAGAAAGCGAGCAAGGAAGTCCCTCTGGCATCAGCAAAGCACACACACACGCAGAAGATGAATTAACCAAAACGGCTATATTTAGCAAAATTGATGCGGCAGCAGCAGCGACGGCGGCAGAAACAATCAATGGCAAATAGATTCCGATGATGATGGTAGTAGTGATGTGATGATCAACAAAGAAAAGAAAAAGTGAACTCTAGTAATAATGAAAATAGTGTGTGCAAGAAAAAAGTAGCTCTTTCAGTGAGTTTGTGCGTGCCAGTCAGATGCGACACACAAAGAAAGGGCACAAATTCAAGAGAAGCTCTCCAGCATCTAAACACATGCACCAATGGGGTAGTGCTAGAATTGCTAGAATCGAGTAGAGGAATTTTGTTTGTGTTCACAAACATTGCAAATAAAACTATGCTAACTGTTCTGTTCAACAGTCTATATTTAGTTGAAGGAGTGTAGTGTAAAAGACTATTCGATGAAGAGTGCCAGCACCAACAGTCAGTCAGTCACTGTGAATTAGTCATTGATGCTACCCTACCATTAACTCTGCTCATATATTCTTCTTCACTTTTAGTGACTACTATTTTTTGCCAGCAAATTCATCTCAACTTGAAGCAAACGTAAAGCGACAGGGTAAAATGGAGAGAAAGTAAAAGTGTCCAAAATCAACAGCAGTAAAGCAGAAGAGGCAGATGACAGAATCTGCACAAAAAAAATGAGAGCGGCAGCACTAAATTGAAAGTGACAAGTGTGTTGATCGCGGGAGCAGCAGCAGCAGTTTTCCCGTTTTAGCAAAAACAGCAGCAATAGTGCGTACAGTGCCCTCCAATCTCACATTCTGACTGAATGCAGTACGCATTTTTCTCTGTTGCACCCAAAGTTTGGCAGTCAAGAGGAGGAAAAGCAGGTAAATAAATATAAGAAGATTGGAGGCTGCACTCTGCTGTGGAAAGGAAAGAGAATGAAAGTTGACATTCAGCCGTTCGACAATTAAAAGTCAGTGAATCCTGAAGTGCAGTAGTGCTAAGTGACAAAAACTGCCTGCCTGCTGCTCACTGAAGCAGCCGTTTGCACACTTCTTCGAAAGTAGAGAGTGTAGAGCACCAGAGCAAGAAAAAACTATCTCTGGAATACTTTATTCTCACTCTTTCCTTTTTCCCTTTTCCTATCCCTGATAACAGTAAGCACACACCGGTGAGCAGAAAAAGGTAGAAAGGCGCTGGTATTAATAGCAAAGTGTTTGACAAGTCAGCCAGTGTTTTTGCTGCTAGTGCATCTAGCACTTCAACTGTCAGCAATGAAAACTTTAGCACTATTGCTGACAATGATTCCGTGGGTAAATGAGAAGGCTCTTTCTCTTTTGATTGAAGATGGGAAAAAGGAAAACCAGATAGAAGTTTTTCAGAAAGAGAAAAACAACCAAAAAAAATTCAGTTCAGTTCCCCGGTGCGCCATTGGCACTGAAAGCAACTCATCTGCAGCAACGGCAGAAGCAGCAACAACAGCAGCAGTTGTTAGCAAAAACAAGCAGTCTTAGTGTACAGTTGTCATTAACTATGTAGTCTAGTAGTCTTCTTCTTGACTTTCACTAGACTTTCAATATCTGCTAAATGAAAAAAGTAGTAGTGAAAAGAGAAGTAGAAGAAAAAGAAAAAGGAAAAATGCTCAAACAGCATCTCATTGTCTGTGCATTAAAAAAAAGAAGAATAAAAGAAATGTACACACAGTGAAAGTGATTGTACTGCAGTGCCCCATACCCATTGTATGATAACATTATTACAGCCATTGCCATTGTACGGCACCGTTGTTATACCCCATTGTTGGTTAGGCAAAAGCAGGCACACTCACGCTCACATTACACAGGTCTAAAATAGCGTTCCGCAGGAGAAGGGGGACAAGAGCAAAACGAGACTCTTGTCCTGTTCTGTCCTCTCCTGACACTGCTGACAACCCGTTGGCACTTTTTGTTGTTTTGTGCCGTGTCTACTGAAAATAAAACACACACATGGGGAAAGAAAGAGACAGATGCACAGAAGACAATGACAGACAGTCAGACAGACAGACAACATACATACATACTACGACAGACAATCAGCATTTGTGCTCGGGTGATGACGTCGAACAGTTGGTTGCTGGTGCTTCACCAGCAGCAGCAGTTGAACACCGTCGTTGCACGTCTGGTTCTCTCCCTCTTCTCCTTTCCTTTCTCTGTGGACTTCCTGACAACTGTGATGACACTGTATGAGCTCATTCAAACATAGAAAAAGAGAGAAAGCACACCACCGGTCACGTCCACTCCTCGGTAGGTCTAATCGATAATCTCCAACTCTCATAATGGCCACCCATTAGCATGAATCAATAGAGGCTGCTGCTGCTGCTGCTGCAACTCTATCTCCGGTGTGGTCGTTTCAACAGCAGCACCAGCAACAGAGTGTCCTTCGTGCCCTTTTCAGCAGGCAGGCAGCAGACGTTGTCTTTGCTAATTAATCAAGATCGATTGCCGAGCGACTATAATTAGGGAGAAAGTAAACGAGCGAGTGAGGTGAGGAGAAAGGTTAGGCTCGCTCCAGACTGTTTGCCAAAGCAAATGCTAAAAAACTTTTCTTCACCATCGGTAACTCGGACTGAAAGAAAGAGAGAGTCTGTTTTCAAATCAGCAGATGACGGGGCTGTCACTGGCAAAGCTGCCTCAGTTCGTTGCAAACGTCGACGATATAAATAGATCAGCGATGGCGATAACGACAGCGATGATGAACGACAACGATAAATACAACGGCAATGATTGACAAATTGGCCGTCGCCACAACCTGCTGAAGAGTGACGCGGTGAAAGTGAATTAGACTTGAATGAATGAATAAGAAGAATGAAGTAAGTGAGTGAGCGATGGGGCAAGGCAAGGCAAAGTAAATGAATGGAAAGTGTCTCAGTCAACTGTTTTCTCAATAAATCGATACTAAATTAGAAGTTTAGCAATCGCTTCAGCGATATAATTGGCCTATTATGGCCAACGACAAACGGCAATGGCGGCGGCGGCAGGAGCAGTGCAAATCAGCGTCATTCAACAGCGAAGTCGACTTAATTAATGATGGCGGCAGTGTATTGTTGTGCTTTGTTGGCTGCCAAGCAGAAAGAGCGATGGTTCCCAAAAACCACAAACCAAATGGCTAAAATCAATGGAGCAAACAGCAGATAAAGAAGAAGAAAAAAAGAATAAAGGGGAAGAAGATGACAATCAAACCAAGAGAAGTGTGCACTCAAAAAGTTTCGTTGAAAACAGAACTGCTTACGACGACGACGACGACCACAACAGCAACAACAACAATCACAATTGCAGAAGCCAAATGATGGCGCAAGACTGAAAGGAAGAAAAGAACCACCAGACAATTGAGACATGGCAAACAAGGTTGTTGTTGTTGCTGCTGCTGCCACTGCTGCCGTTGCCGTCGTTCAAGTGTACAAAACAATCCGACAATCAGAGCACTGGGAGAAATAAAAAGAAAAGAAAGAGATGTGAGCTGAATGGTGATGAGGAATTACGGCGCACCGAATAATAACACTAATTGCACCAGCAGAACGAATCTAACAGGCCGAAGGAGCTGACTGGTTAGTTGGCTGTCTAGCTGTCCACACAGCTTATTAGACCTTAGACCAATCATTATTAGCAGCAGCGTTACCGGGCACCTGCTGCCGTCAACGAAGACGAGGAGGAAAGCTGCACCAATTCGCGGGGTGACTTACCGCAGTCACCGACTGCAGCGGCATCAGCAGCAGCAGTTGTGGTGATGATGAGTGCACTCATCACCATCGAGCTAACGGGCCTTCTTTTTTCAACTACCACTGCAGTTTTTTTTCGGCGGTAATCACCTGACGACGTTGGTAATTTTCGGACAGTGTCGGACACCGAGAACAGGAGGACAGGAGGACACAGCAACAACTCTGAAGCAGAGGCCTGCGGAGCACCATCACAATCAGTGAAGGCGACTGTGCTGTAACAACCACTGTTTTTTGTTGTACTGGACTGCACTGCATTTTTGTCCCAGCCAGCAGCAGCAGCAGATAATAGCCGGTCACATTGGCTGCTGTTGTGTTGTGGAGAAATAATCTGCACTCAAAGAAAGAAGAAAGAAGAAAGAGTGCTGCCACTTGTTTGACACAGAAAGTGCCGTTACCGCAAACAGGGCTTCTGCTGTCAAAGTGATTAGTAAGACAAGATGGCTATTTTTAAGCAGCAGCAGAAAACCCTGCTGTCATTGCAACGGCTGTGGCTTTTGCTGCGAGCACACACACACAGACAACACTTGCATAGCAATGGAGGCTAATTTTCAACAGGTCTACAATCTGGTAATTAGCATTTAATGGCTCCAACCAACAACAGCTCGGCAAAGCCGGCCGCTTGCTGTGCTGTGCTTTGCGGCACAACCGGACAACAACTGATGATGGCCTCAACGGCAAAAGTACAACGGCAAAAATATACCAAAAACAACGTCGTCCAGTGGAGTTTAGCTCAGTGCAGTACAACTCTCTTGAGAAGTAGCAGTATAATGAACGAACGAATGAATGAATGCCTACAACAAGAGCAGCAGACTGACTGACTGAATGAATTGAGGAACGATCTTTCGGTGGCGGCAAGAGCGGCGCCCGCGCTCGCGCTAATGCGATCACTGCAGGTAATGAAAGTGGCGAATTATCATAATTGGTCGCCATTGTGGTGTGCCAGTGTCCGCCAGTCCTCTTTCTTCCTCTCTTGCTCTGTTTCAGACTGTGTCCAGTTCAGTTCAGCATTGGGTGCCAGCATTCACAGCACATTTGCCGTGAACTAACATATGGAACGCGAGGAGCACACATTAGCACAATGCAAGGATACACTAATAAGCATAGTGGTGGTAGTGGTGGTGGCGAGAACAATGAACAGCAATTTTGGTTGTCGTACACATGGCATTAACATTATCAGTAGCAGCAGTGTCGATGATTATTGACATATTCACTGCTTCTGCTGCTGCTGCTGCTCTGCTCTGAGTTCTGCATTGTTTTCGCCAGCTTCACAGGCTTGTAAGGACATGCTTGATGCTTGTGCAGAGTTTCACTCTGTGTGTGTGCTTTTGCTCTCGTCACTTCAATGAAATATGCTGCAGGGAAAGGGCACTTCGATTGACAGGCGAAATATGCACATGCACACACTGTTTGGACACAACAGCAAAAAAGTATTCCGAGAATAGCGCAATTTCAAAGTTTGTTGTTGATCAGGTTTGTTGTTGGCGATCGCACAAACACTTTTAAAAGTATCAGTTTTGTTCAACTTTGTTTAAGTGTGTGTGTGTTTGCCGTTTTTTGTGTGCCTGCAAGCTCACCAAACGTGATGATTAAAGTTTGGACAGAAAAAGCAAGAGCAAAACGGAGTAGAGCACCAACAACACAAAAAGTGCACCAAAAGTGCCCCACTACTGTGACACTAACATTACCGGACAGTACAGCTTTACTGTTCCCTGACACTTGCACTGGCTAATTCGGCTCACAGTGTGAACTTATCAATTACCGGAGCAGTGTCGTTCCGAGGACGAAGAGACGACAGATTACAAGAGCAGCAGAAGCAGCAACAACAGCAACTGGTCTAGTAAAGTGACCAAAGGAGATATCACTGCACTCTTTTGCCTGCCAGTCAGCCAGTCTGCTAGTTTTGGTGCAATGAAGTGGCACTGCTCGGTGACACTGTCATTAGGAGGAGGCCAATCGAGTACAGAGCGGACAGAAGCGTTGTCACCAAGACAGTCACCACTGTACGAATTGCCGTTGATGGCGTTGGCGGTGATGATGATGACGGCAATGGCAATTGCAATTCGAGCAACCTTTGCCGAGTCGAGTGGTGGTGCAGCATTTGGTGCCGAAGCAGTCAGCAGCAGCAGCAGCTCCCGAGAGTGAGGAGTTGACGAGGGGGCAATTATCGTCATCAAGGAGTGTGGTGTGGTGCCATTGTTAGAAACCAAGTCAGGACCTCATTTCGTTTGAAGCAGAAAAGAAACACAGAGGAGAAAGACTCGTTGGAGATGATGGCCGAGACATCTAGTAGAGGAGAACAAACGAGATTGTTGCCTCTTCTTTTTCTTCTTCTTCCTATCCTGATGACACTTGTCTTGGACGCCACACACACAGAATGCTAGAGCAGGAGAGAGAGTGTGTGTGCTTTCATTCTATCTATCTATCTGTTGTCTGTTTGCCAGTGTTGTTCAGTGCACAAAGTGTGGTCAAAGGTGGCCAGCCAATTTCAGTCAGCCAGCCAGCCAGCCAAGAAGTACCGGTTGGTGGTGGTGGTAACAAAGCAGAGCAAACAACAATACCCAGACAGCAGCAGCATCAGCAGCAGATCTGCAGAGTTTTCAGTGGTGTTCCTGTGTGCACTGCACACACTGCCAAAAGGCCATGCTGTTGACAACTGATAACAGCAACTTGATAAGCTTTCATCTGCTGCTGCTGGTGGTGATGATGGTGGTGAAATAAAGGAAGGAAGGAAGCTGACAAAGGGGGGGGGGGGAGCGACAATCTTCTGAAAAAAATGAGCAGCCAGACAAACAGCTTTGTGGCGCTGGTCATCATCAGTGGCAGCAATGACACATAGACTGCCAGTTCTCATCGTAGTTGCTGTGGTGGTGGCGGTGGACATCGCACATTCTCAGGGCAAATGACAGTCTGAGGACAAGTACGACGAGGCTGCTGCCACGAGTAGTAGGTTTCAGCAGCAGCAGAAGCAGCAGCAGTGCACTCACTGAGTATGTCTTCTTCTTCGGTAATGGTGGTAATTGGCACAGGCAGAGCGGCGCTGCCATAGCTGGTGGTGGCATTAATGGCACCAGGCAACACACACATGCACACACAGAACAGAACAGAGTACTAATGTCGCAGTGTAAAGTTCGTCGACACTGCTGTCCTCTCGCCTTCTTCTCAACGACGGCGACAGCGAGGATAGTCAGAAGTGCCACACACACAGAGACACACAATATCAGCTGCCATCGCTGGGCGCCTGTGCTAGCACTGGCTCAAGCTCAGGCTCAGGCTCAATGGCTAAATTGGCTTGGAGTCTGGTGACATTTGGCCACCAGCCGAGAGTAGTGTGGCTGCCTGTGCCCGTTCTTTCTTTCTTTCTTTCTTGCTTTGCACACCCAGTGGACGGCGAGTGATTGCGCAGATTAGCAGCAGCAGTGTTCGAGACACTAGTGCACTGTACATATCCAGCTGCACTGGACACATAGCAGCGAGTGCCAAAAAGAGTGGGATATTCACTTCCCGGCAAAAGTTTTCCGCACTTGCCAGTGCGCCCGAATTAGGTTTATCGAGCAGTGCGATGAATTGCCAGCCAGCCAACGGGCGACTGAGCAACGAGAAAGAAGAGAGAGAGAGAGGGATAGTTCCGTCTTCCAGCTGTGAACATAATCAGCGGACGGCTTAATATGAGCACAAAGTAGTCGTGGACAGCAGTAGTAGAAGACATCGAAAAAAGGCAAAAAAAGAAGAAGAGAAAACGGCAATCAATTACACTGCCATCATAGGAGCAAATAAAAAGCCATTTTGCCACTGTCACGAAGGAAAAGTGTGTACAGTGATATTATTAATACTCATTGCTCAGCACTACTACTACCAACAGACACTTCTGTAAGTGGCAATTCAGTGGCCATTAATTAATGCCCGTGCCAATGAGTTATGATGCACTGAGCACGAAAAAATATTATCGAAAATGGGCCAGAAAGCAGGCACAAAGAAAGCTGAAACCCGTACAATCGGAGGGGGAACAGGCGGAGGAGGAAACTGTGCACTTACTAACTGACCGGTGCAATGAGCTGTGCAATGAACAGCAGAGCTGGCCACTTTGCACATTTGATTTGCATAGATAGTGACATTGGAGGTGACAGAACAGAGCAGAGCTGCAACGTTGGCAGCAGCAGGGACAAAGTGCGATAGTGGCCCACAAAGTGAGAAAGTGAAAGTGAGCAAGAGAGAGAAAGTTAGTCGCTTTGAAAGTTGCCAATGAACTGACTAGAGTGACTAACGTCGTCTGTCAACACGCCTGATGGTGCCCATTGACAACAGCCAACAAAGTGAGAGTGAGCCCAGGGAAAGAAGTTGCAATCAATGGCGGCGTCTGTCTGTCTGTGCGATGCAACTACCGTGTGTGCTAAGTACTGTGCGAGCAGGCCAATCAACACATCACCACCACCACAACAGCACAGCACGAGGAAACTAGACTGGACTGAACTGAACTGTTAGTTTCTGCACTCTTCTTCTTCATCATCATCATCATCATCAGTCGCAAACGGTTAAATTGAACGGTGGTCGCCGCCGCAGTCGCAGTATGATCATCACCATCGACTATCGGAAAGTGAAAGCAAATGAAGATAGACTCAAGAGAAGAAAGAAAAAGCCGCAATGGTGATGGTGATGATGATGGTGATTATGATGGTTGTGGTGGCAGTGGTATTTGCCTTTTTTTTGACCTGTGTACACGAATGTGTGCCTGCCATACGATCACAATCATCGGCTCTGTGTCTGTATATCACCAACTAGCTGGCTAGCACACCACCACCACCAGGGAGTTTGATTAGCCAACAAAGTTGTTGGCATTGATAAGCCGAGCACTGTTGTGCACTGTCACTCTTGTTATGCTTATTTGTTAGTTGCAAGCACAAGCACACTGACGCAACAAACGAAGTGCTCGATCCTGGTGAGCGCGTGTCTGGCTCTCTCTTTCTGTGTGTTCAAGTTTCCGTTTTAGTTTAGAGTGCCGCAGTGTTCACTGGCTGTACACTGACTGACTATTGGTTCTGTTTGTGGTGAACACTATTGAACACTGCTCAAGTTTGGGGCAATAGACAAAATAAGAGCAGCAGCAGTGGTAGAGCTGATTGCCAATGGTGACAAGTAAGTGAATGAGGCAGTATGAAAGAGACAGGCAGCACTTTGAATCACTTTTCGGTTAGATTGGTCTCGATACTGAGCGGGAAAGAGAGAAGGGGCCAGTCAGTGACAGTGATAGGAAGAGAAAGACGGCTGCCTGGCGCCTGGCAGCAGCAGCCACTTCAAGGTGGCAATAAAGTGGGACAACCAGTTCAGTCTGCAGTTGTTCACAATGGAAAGAACCAAGAGAACAAAACCGAGGAAAAAGAACAGTGACAAAGGAAGAAGAGAGAAGGGAAGATGCAACGCCCGGAGATGTGCCGAACTGAAAGAGATGTGCAAAATTGCAGTGTCGCACATTGACAGTTGCGGGCACTCACTCTCTGGGCATCTTTTCCTTTCGTTTGATGCGGCACCACACCGAACTGAACTGACGACGCCGACAGCTCAATGGATGGGCAGCTCACAGTTGGGTGCCATCAGTTGGTACATCAAACCACCGAGTGATGAAGGAAAGAGCGGGAAGAAGAAAGTGAGTACCCGAACGAAAGTGATCCGCACGATTGCCCCATCGATGACAATTTGAATGTGCTGCTGTCCGCAATGAAAATCGGCGGTGACGGCGACGGCGATGGGGACAGTACTGTTCAATTTGAGCAGTCTGTTGCCCAGCAGTGCACAGTTTTAGTGAGCCATCACCGCCGCCATCACCACTGACTCTATCCGGATTGAGAATTAATTAGAAACTGAGGAGGAGGCCTTTTTTTCTTAATTTAGTCGTCTTAACCACTTTCCACTATTTTTTCTATCTAATATAGCGGTGTGTGCGTGTTTCTGTGCCAGTAATAATAGTGGTGGTGGTGAAGATGATAGTGAACGGCATGAACTGCCTGGTGGACAACAGCCATGGGGGCTCCCAGGCAGACAGAAGTAGAGGTGGCAGGCTACTGCTGGACAAGCCTCTGCTGCTGATGATGTTGTCGCCGCTGATTTCCTGCCATTGGGCAATCAACACCAGGCAGGACACACTGGCTACAACTGCTGAAAGGAAACGTCAAACAGCGCTGAAAAACAGTGCGTATTTTCACTGACACACACAGTTCAAGCGCTGACTTTCTTCAGAGCTAATTAGAGCTCTTTGAGCAAGTAAAAGTCTCATTTGCTCAGCAAATACTGCTACTACTACTGTTCTGGAGCCAAGTGTCAAGTGAGCTCAGTGCTCCCCCTCCCCCTCTATCACACTTTGAACACAACCACTGCTGGATGACCTTCAAAAAGAAAGAAGAAAAAGTATCGACAAAAATAAGAGATAGAAGGGGAGATAAACAGAGGGGAGAAAAGAGAGAAAGTTCAATTGGAGGTGAATGAAGTGCGTGTGTGTGTGTGTGTGCTGAAGGCACACTCCGATCGGCTGCCTGTGTTTGTACTACCACTAGTGCCGGTAGTGGTGATAATTGTGCTTGTATGAGATTGAGCAGTGCTGGTGACACTGCTGAAAGCAACAGCAGAACTGACTGACTGAGCTAGTGAAAGAGTGGCAGGAGATAAGTCGGCTGTCCCTCAAGAGTGTGTGTACACACACAACAGCCCCAATCAACAACCGAGAAAGTAGACAGTAGACACAGCAGCAAAGTACCTAAAGTGGGCACGCTTTTTAGAAGTTGAACTGTACACTGGTTCTGATACTAGGTCTCTGCGGAGACAGTCTCTGTGCTGCTGCTGCTTCTGTTGACAGCAGATAAAACATTTCCGGTGTGTGTGTGTGCGCGGCACAATTGGGAGGAGGAGGAGGCAGAATCGGAGAAATGCACACACACACAGACAAACAGACAGAGACACTGACAAACAATTTGAAAGCAAGAAGAAGATAGATAGATTGCAAGCTACTGGAAAATAAGGAGAGGGTTGTGCTGTGCAAAGGCAGAACAATCACACACACACAGTCAGTCAGTCAATCGGAGTCCCCTCTTCACATAAATAAATAATGATTCACTTGAAAAAATGGTGATTTCACAACCACTGTGTTGCAATTGGACACTTACCAATTGGAGATGGATGGTGGTGAACAGAGTTATGGTGGTGCTGGAAGCAGACAGGACGATAGATGGATAGTTTGGGACTGTAGTAGCACAAAGTGGTGGTGGTGGGTGATACACTCTCTCATTCACGATTGCTGCTGATGATTGTGACTGACTGTAGCCTGTGCCTGTGTTTGCTGTGCGGAGACACGCATCCACTACACTCTGAAGGATGGAGATTGTGGAGAAGGAGAAGGAGATGATGGTGGTGGTGGTGGTGATGATGAAAAGAAGGAAGGAAGGAAAGAAAGTTGATATGACACGGCGTGGACAACCTGACGCCAACGGCGACAAAGCAAAGCAAAGCTAACCAAAACGGCGACAACTACGGCGCCCAAACAACACACTGCGACACACACTTGCCAATCACAGTTTGGCAACTGCTGATGCTGATGCTGAAGCTGTCGTGAACGTGACAGATGATGAGGCGGCCAACTTTTTTTGCTGCCTGGGCCAACAAACAAACAACAGAAAACTCGTACACACACAGAAATCAGGCGCAGTTGCAAGCAAACATTACTGTGTCGATTTTGATGTTGATGTTGACGGGCACACCGTACATTAAGAGGAGGAGAAGGAAGAGAATCGTCAGTTGAGTGTACTGACTGTACAAAACCGGTGCCTGCAAGTGTATAAAAGCCTGATCTGACACACCAATGCAGTGGTGGTGGTGGTGAATGAATGAATGGCTGAGTGACTGCCGGCGACAGTTGATCGACTTTGCTGATCACTGCACACACACACACAGCACTAGTCAATTAATGATGGTGGTGGTGGTGCTAGTGGCAAATTGGCAGTCGGTGATGATTCGATTCATTAGTTGGTGGTAGTGGCAGATGAACTCAGAGTTGAAGGACAGCGGCGGGAGATGATGCTCAAGAGGACAGCAGCAAAAGCAGCAGCAAGTTTCAAGTGCCCTGCAAGATGAGTGGCCCTTCCGCTCCGAGCTTGATGACTGTCTATCTATCTGCCTGCCTGGTTGGTTGCTGGCTGGCAAATGTGTTTCGGGCAAGTGGTGAAATAATCGTGGCCACTGTCGCTTTTCTATTGCCGCCGACGATGAGCTGCAGCCGATGAGCAGATGAGATCGAACTATTTATGGCCGCAGAGAGTCGAGTGCGAGTGGCGTGCCGCAGTTCACTCACTGCAGCTGAGTGGCGAATAATTACGAGAGAGTGAGAGTGAGAGTGAAGGGGATTCTTTACTGCTTCTGCTGTTCGGATTCTCTGGTGGCTGCTGCTGCTGCTGATTCTGATTCAGATTCCGCAGACACTGCAGCTGTAGAGTTGTAGTGGTGGTGGTGGTTGAGGAGGAAGAAGAACTTGCCTGTCTGAAGAAGTCTGCAACAGCAGCAGAAGGAAGAGATTGAAGCCAAGAAGAAAGAAGTCGAGTGTCACGGGTAGCACATGGCGTCAGCGACGGCGGCGTCTGCGGTGGCGGCAGCGGCACGTCTCAACACAAGACCGGGCCGACTGACAAGTGCTTCAACACAGTCACTGTGAGATTGTGTGCAGTGCAGTGCACTGATCGTCATCTCAGCACTGCAGAAACAGAAAAAGAAACAGAAGGATCCATTTAAATTCAGTGCGGGTCAATTGGAGGAGAGTTTCGATCGAAAGTTAGGAAACAGTTTTGGTCGTGGTGGTGGTGGTCGGCTGCAATGGAGGGGTAGTACTTATGTGGGGTAGATTTGCCTGGTCCTCTTGCCAGAGTAGCCCAGTCAGGCATTCAGTCAGTGCCAGTGCCCCTAGTATTGCCCCAATGCACCTGATTAATGACCCCTCGTCACTGCTGCTGCTGCTGCTGCTGCTGCCACGAACTGATGCTGACTCATCGCACCAGTTCGGGTAACAGTAAAACTGTAACTGTAACAGTTGAAAGCAGTTGTGGTAGAAGCAGTAGTAGTGGTCTTGCTGGGGTCGGCTGCTGCGGCTGGTGCAGATTAGGATCGGCGGTCAACGTTGAATGAGGTGAAAGGCCGGTGCTGCTGTTGGTGTTGTTGGGCCAAAAGTGAACTGGCCGCAGACAGTACAGTGCAGTGCAGACGAAGTAAAGTAGTGCCTCGAAGTGCGCCAAGTGAGCGTTTGAAAGCGACTGTTCCGCTGCCGCTGGAGAAACAGACGCGCACAGTAAGAGAGACCACTGTGCCAGAGAGCCACGAGATCAGCAGTTGAAAGAGAGAAAAACCGAGAGAGGAAAACCCATTTGCCGCTAGCACAAGGCGCGGACGGTGCTCTGCAGTGCCACTACCACCACTGGGCGCCACACACTGCAAGATGGATGGGAATCACTGAATGAGAGAGTGAGTGAGTGCAATGCAGCAGTTGCACTTGAGGCGTCGCAATAATTCAATCAGTGAACAGAAAAAACCGTTCTTTAGGGCGTCAGAAAAGTGCTGCTGTCAGAAAAACCAACTTTAACTTTGAATCCGTTTATTTAAATTGAGAAAATGAGTGTGTGAGTGCTAGAGAATATTTTGGATGTGCTGTTTAGCCAGAATTTCAGAATTTGGCGACAGTGCTACACACGTCCGCTGATCATCAGGCTGCCTCCTCCTCCTCCGCCGCCGCCGCCTCCTCCTGATGAACTGCAAAAGTTTCGCGACAGGTTGCGGGCAATGGCCACGCGCAGCGTGTTCTCGTACTTGTGAATAATGTTCCGCTGAAAGGCTCGCAGCTGACGCATTTCGTCGTCAGTGCTAGTAATGGCTGATGAGTTGGATGATGATGATGAGTTAGATGAAGTTGATGATTTAGCTTCTGACCACACCGAGGAGCGTCCCCTCTCCTCGCCGCCGTCGTCACCGGCGAACTTCCGCAGAATCTCCTCCAGGGCGGCGAGTATCTTGCAGGTCTGCTCGCTGCTGAGGACGACGGTGGCCGACTCGAGCAGCGGCAGACAGTCGAGAATTACCTGGAAGGTGAAGAACTCGGGAATGGCGTTCGAGGCGAGCATGTCCACCAGGATGACCGCCGCCGGCTCGTACTGGGCGGCGCCCTTTAGCTGGTGAAACTCGTGGTACTTGCCGAGGAAGATCAGCCGGTCAGAGAGAACCAGGTGGCTGCCCAGGTTGGCCACCATCTCCCGGTCCAGCAGCTCCCCGTCCACCGCCAGCTTCCCCGTCTGCGTCACCTGCTCCACGGCGGTCTTCAGGTAGTGGCGGAGGTACTGCTCGACGATGTAGTTGATCAGCATCTTGTCCTTCGAGCGGACCGCCCAGAAGAGCGCCGAGCCGTACTTGGCGCGATTGGCCGCGTTGGCCGTCGCCCGGGCGAGCCACTGTCGCGAGTAGATCTTGTACAGCGACAGCTCCAGCTCCACAAAGTTGAAGCGCCGGGCAAGAGAGACCAGCGTCTGCAGCTCCGGCTCACTGTCAAAGGGCATCCGCTCGAGGCAGAGCAGAATGCGGTCCTCGGAGTCGCGGACGTTGACCAGGTACTCAATGGCCAGCTGCCAGAACTGCTTCCGCCGGGAGAAGAGCGAGTCGGCGTAGTCGGTGACGAAGGCGTCGCGAATCTGCACAATGTCCGCAATTTGGTAGTCCTTGAACTGGCTCGAGTTGTAGATCAGGTCGACGAAGTGGGTGACGAACCACCAGTTGTCGTTGAAGCAGACGCTGGCCCGGCCGATGACGTCCATCAGATTGTAGCCAAAGGCGGAGCGAATGAGCTCATCAAAGGGGTCCACCTCGAGGGAGGCGGCGTCAAAGGCGGCGTAGTAGCCGTTGATGAACTGATCACAGAGGGCGTCAAACTTGCTCGCCTTCATGCAGGGGTCGTTGAAGAGCAGGTAGGAGACCATCATCTGGTACCAGGAGCCGAAGAGGTGCGGCACCGACTGGAAGGCCTCGAACTCGCCGTTCAGCAGCCGCAGGAGGAGGCTCAGCTGGACGTGGCTGCGCTTGCTGTTCGAGGGAATCTTCTGCTCGGCGACGGCCGCGTAGACCGCCTCGTGCCAGAGCTCCCAGCGAATGTAGAACTCGTGCTGCGCCTGGTTGCTCGACAGGGTGGGAAACTTGGCGAGCAGGTCGCGCACCAGAATGAAGGCCGGGTCGGTGTGCGCCTCGGAGTGCAGCTCCAGGAAGAGGACGGCGTTCTCCATCTCGCCCCTCAGCGCGTAGAAGAGGATGACGTCCCAGTAGTACTCGGCCATCTGCGGCATCTCCTCGCTGATCACCCGCTCCGCCACCTGGACGTACTCGGTGAAGTGCCACTTGACCCACTGTAGCAGCTGCACCAGGAAGGCGCCCGGACTGCGAATGTCGATGAAGAGAATCTCGCAGAGGTGCCAGGCAATCTCCAGCTTCTGCAGCGCCCCGGACAGCTCCTTCAGGTCGTCGCTGTCCGACTCCTCGGTGACCACCACCGCGCCGGCCGGCGTCAGCTCCTCGGGGGTGCTCACCTTGAGGAACCAGGAGTGAATCACCGAGCGGTACTTTCGGCTCGACTTGTGCAGCTCCTGCAGGTTGAGAGGTTCCATTTCGCGGGACACCCGTTGGACGTGCTTGAAGACGACGCCTGACTCGGAGACGAAGCCGCGTGCGTGGGCTTTGGTGAAGAGCGACGAGTGCGGCTGCCAGTCATTCGAGTGCGGCCTGATCAGCGTCCGCTCCTGCTGCTGGCTCCGGCGGGGGTCCTGGCTGGCGAAGTGACCCACTTGTACCATTGTCAGCTTGTTGTCGTCTGGTTGATCTTAGCTGAAAGATGAAGTGAACGAAGAAGAATAAGATGAACAATTCTCTCCTTTCAAGTCCTCAAATCAACAAAACTGAAAGCCGGATTTTTCGGCGTGTTTTGAGTCAAAACGCGCGCAAAATAGCCAAGCGAAGTGAAAAACCGCCACTCCGCTTGGGTGGAAATAGATTTTTTTAAAAACGTTTTTCTTTCGCCAAAGCACATGTTTACATATACGTCACAGATTACTCGACTCGTAAACGCAGTGGCGCGTATCGTCATATACTTACAAGACCTGGTTTTGGGTGACCGTGCGCAAAAGACGTCTTTTTTCAAAGTGGGCGCCAAAAAACTTTCTGCGGAAAATGACATCGTGTTAGAAAACTTTTTGTGAAGTGCACCAGGACACTAAAAGAGCCATTCACTTTACTGTAACTCTATTGATTTATGTTATGACCCAAATAAAAATTGGATGGCACAGCCCATCGAGACAAAAACAAAAAAATTAAAGGGACCGTTTTAATTTGAAGTCTCTTCTCTCGTTGATCGGCTCTTAAAGTTGAACTATTGATTTTCAATATTTTCAATTAAAATTGCTAAAACGTGATAAGTTGATAAGCAAATTTTGCTCAAAAACTGATCACAGATCGACAAAAACCTTTGTGACTAGCTGAAGAGCCCAATCTCAGCAACATCACCCATTCACCCCTTTTCTTATCATCATCATCACCAACACTATCATCATCATCATCATCATCATCATCACAATCACAATCACAATCACAATCACAATCACAATCACAATCACCTCATCTCATCCTTTAATTCACCTTCAGCACCTTTAACAGAACAATGGAGCCTCGAAGCCGTCCTCGCCACTCTACGGATTACTTCAATTTGGAAGACTACTTTCTTTGTACTGATGAACAGTGCACTAACTGCCCACAAGCTGACGTTCAACGCCCAGAAGAAACTCACTACCACTGCTTAGTATGTCATAAGAATCTTAAAGGTTCCAGTAATCCTAGGTAAATTTTTCAAGGTCGTTAAATTGACACTTACTAAAAGCTTTTTTTAGTGCCCTTGGATATCTTTTGAAAAAGCACTACAGAAAATTCTCAACTGCTCGAGAACTCAGAGGGTTCTTTTATCCAGCGCACAGTCTCGAAGATACTCTTCGCCCAGCCGCCTCCAACTTCAAAAACCTTACCAGTGAAGATCAAACGCTTGTGAGAGAAGGTGCTTAATGTCATAAACTTAATGATTTGTTTTTACTGACTTTACTTTTGTTCTCAAGGTATCTTAGCCTACTGCACGGCTGTGCACAACCTTTCTTGGAAAAGTCAAGCGTGCATGAGCAACATCATTCAGCAAATCGCTGATTCCAACTACTCTTCTTCTGCTTCAAAATCTGCAGCCATTTGCAAAGGTCTCTTTGGAACAAAAGCCGAACAGGAGTTGAGGAGTGACTTGGAAAAAGTCAATCACATTGCCATTGCATTTGACAGCTCCTCAATTCACAACATCAAGGTTCTGCCTCTACTCGCCATCTTTTTTCACCGCCGAAAAGGACTACAGCATCGACTACTGGCGCTCGTCGATCTGAAACAAGGTGGAACAGCTGATTGCACTGTCTGGGCAATCAAGAAAGTTTTAGAGATATACAGAATAAGCCACAAAATTTCTGCTATTGTGGCCGATAACTGTCCTACTAACTTTGGAAGCGTTGATCGTCAAGGCCCAAACAACATTTTCCAACAACTTACTGAAGAGTATAACTTTATAAAAAAGTTTAATTCAAATTTTAATAACTCTATTTTCAGATACGGCGACAAACTTATTGGAGTTGGCTGCTTAGCTCATATCGTAAACAACGCTTTGAAAAACTCAGTCGAAAAGCTCAACTTCGGCGAAAAGAACCTCAACATTTTCCTAGGCCAAATACATCAATTTTTCATGCACAGCAGCTCAAACAGAATCAACAATATTTTCCAAATAAGAGCACAACTTGGCTGCGAGCAAGCATACTCAAACAACAAACCGCCAACAAAATCTTACAGCAAGACTAGATGGCTGAGCACTGGGCCAGCAATCGATGCCATCATCAACCAATGGCACTTACTCGACATTTACTTCCAAATGGAGCCCGAAGGAAAACACGTCGACAGCTTCAAAAAGTTTTTCGAAAACCGTAACAGTTTCCCACTGCTCATCACCCTGAGGTCACTGGCAACCGAAGTCGAAGAAGTTGTGTGCATAATGGAGGGAAAAGATGTCGATTTAATGAGCGCCATCAAAATCTTCGACGAACTGCAGCAAAAAGTCTTTCAATACAGAGAAAACATCACAATGCCAGGCATCGTTGCTGACATGATCGAACAGTGGGAAGAAAATGACCGGCTTGACTTCCACCTTCAGCTTCGAGAACTGTACGATGACATACAGATGTACATGGTGAAGTGGTCAACTTGGACCAATTCACTGAAACTGCACCAGTGGGCAACACTTGACAATCAATTGAGAGAGGAAGATGTTCTCAACTCAACAGAAGTCATCAGAGAAAACTCTCAAATAAATATTGCCCAACTGCAAGAAAACATCGAAGCAGTCAACTTATTCATCAGTACTAGACCAGCGTCATGGGCGACACTTTCGACATCTGAACGCTGGTTAAACCTGCTCAACAGCGTCTCTGGTCTCATTGCTCTTGAAAAAGCCGCCAGCTTTATCCTGACACTGCCAGGTAACAAGCTTTGTTAAAGTAACTTAATCCTCTGACAATCACCATTTTTCCAGGAACAAACGCTACAATTGAGCGGTTGTTTTCTGAAATCAAAAACTTCTGGACAGATTCCAAAGACTCGATGACTCTGGCCACAGTCAACACTATAATGAAAATCCGGTACAATTACGAACGAGACTGCCAAAAAGTCCTTCAAATGCTGGTCACCGACACTGCACTGCGCCGAAAAGTTCGCGAAAACAACAAATATGAAGAAGCAAAACTTAAGGAAGCTCACTTTCTGGTCAACATCATGGAGCAGTATGGCCAAGAAGAGGAAGAAGAATGGGAAGACTTCTTCAACAACGATCAATCTAGCAACACAAGTGACCCTAGCTACGAGGAAAATTTCTCCAGTGATGAGGAGGACGACGACTACCTCGATGAAGAAATAAGTCAAAGCGAACAGGACAGACTCAATGAAGATGATGCCACTGGAATCCGCATCGAGTCTGAAGTCATCAGGATGGAAGTC
>JAALOO010000664.1_pt1 | contig 29222 bp, 17 predicted proteins | sample 7257641 | NCBI WGS metagenome assembly JAALOO01 (sample SAMN14085613, study PRJNA598686) | mite metagenome | biome: ENVO:01001000; feature: ENVO:01001002; material: ENVO:01001226; isolation source: single female mite from University of Michigan culture on fish food culture... ...
TAGAAATTATTAGAGACGTGAAAAACTAAAAAGTTCGAGTGACGGTTGCCTTAATGACTGCTGAAGGCTGTGAATAAAACGAGAAGTAAGGAAGAAGGAAGGAATCAGTCAAAACGGAGAAATGCCAAAAGTAGAAAAAAATAAAAATTGCACACACCAATTTTTTGCATCGTTTGTTAAAGATGTGTGTTCCAATGTTTTCTTCTTCTTTTTCAGTAGCAGTTAGATGTATAAAATAGTACAGCAAAAAACTTCGCGGCGGTGATGTGAAGTCATCTGCGCGACACCGACTGATCGGTGCAGGGCTTTATATATGGGCACAAAAAGAGGACTGCTTCTGCTGCAGAACGGAAAAAGAGAATGAGAGAACGGGAGAGAACGGGAGAACGGGAGAACAGGAATGAGTGAGTGAGTGGAAGAGACCGGCGCCAGGACGTCGTCGTCGTCGCTGGCGCTGGAGCACCAGCAAAAATCGGTGCAGACGGGAAAGGAAAGGCGAAAGCCTGTGCAGTGTATTGAGTCAGGCAGTGAGTGAGTGAGCTGCTGTCCGTGCAGACCGATATATACGACCGATTGGCCATGTGGTGCAGCTGCTGCTGCAGTAGAACACACTCTGATCGGAGTTGAGGAACATAGTGCCTAGGTTTGTCTTTTTCTCTCTTTTCTCTTTCTCTTTGTGTTTCTCTGAACCACCGAAAAGGTGCCTTGGTTGTAGCCCTCAGACAGCAGCAGCACATGTGGACACAGAAAGACAAACTGAGGCTGTGATTGCGATCACTGTGTAGCACACACACACACACACACACACAGCAGCCGTACAAATCAGCAGAATGAGAAAAAAAAATAGGGAAAAAAGAAGAAAACAGAAAAAGGGGTAGAGATGAAGAAACGAAAAAAAGAAGACAGATAGACGAGCACTAATGCAAAATGGCAATAATGGTAAAAACGTTAGTGGTGGTGGTGGTGAATAAAGAGAAGAATAAATGAAGATATTTACGCTGAAAGTCAGAGACAGCAACTAACAGAAGCAGCAGTGCTCCCCAACTGACTAACTGACATTAGCAACACATGCAGGAGACAAAACGTGTGTGTGTGCTTCAACTGACTGCAAAGAGTGCGACTTCAATTAATTGTGCAACGTGCCTCGATGACAGGTAGAGAGAAATAGAAAGAGTGAGAGAGCTATCTGACAAGAAGGGAGCAAGAAAGTGACAACAATGGCAACTCTGAACAGAGACAGACACACAAAGCCGGCTTGTCGACCTGGAGCCGCCAATAAAGGTGGTGGTAGCGAATGCATAAATGAATTAGCACTATTAATTCGCACTGACAAATTACTGCCAAATCAGTGATTCGTGCGTTTAACTTAATCTACTTACTACTACTTCTGCTGCTACAAACATTGTTGTTGACTACAACTGTAAGAGCAACTGACAATGTGCGCAAATGGCGCGCAGATGACAGCGGTGATGTGATGTTGTTGTTGCTGCTGCTGCTGTTGGTAATGCATCTAAGTCCATGTTTTCCCTTTCACTCTCATTTTCCTTACATCACCGACTGCATTTAGTAATGGCTGAAGTTTTTTGACTAATTCTATGATGAGAAAAGAAGAAAAGGATGAGGAGGAGAATTGAGGAGGGTGAATAAGATCAGTCAATAGTCGATGAGAAGGCATCCATTAGTGCCATCTAAATTGGCAGTCAAGACCAGAACAACTGAAGCAAGTTGTTGGGTGATGATGTTCAGGATGTTCAGGAGTGTAAAGGCAGCAGAGAAAAAGAGACAAATATTATTAAACTAAAACAGGTCTGCATTGTTTAATGCAAATAGACTGAAAGTATCGATTCTCAGTACTATCATCATCGTCATTGGCATCATCATCATCATTACCACCATCTAAGGTAGCAACAGAAAGAAAAACCATTTTCTTTTTGTTTGTGTGTATTTGCTCAATCAGGCAATGTCGCAATGTAATGCCAACAACTACCACCTCCGACCGTTACCAAAAACATTAAATCAAAAACAGGCACATAAAATCCTTCAACTGCACTTCAACTGCCGCTACTTTTCCCTGAACTATCATTCAGGTGCTCACCAACTGTGTGGGTGCTTGCCTAATTAAATTTACAGCAATTAGCTTGAATGGCTAAACATGAGTCAAGTGAAAGAAAAAATAAGAGGACACAGATGAAAATGTGCTTGAAAAAGAGTACTGCTGATGTCACTACTTGGAAGACAAATTAAAGCAGAAGATGCATTTTGTGGGAAAACGAGAAAGACCGCAAGTCAGTCAAAGTACCAGTCTTTGTGAAACAGTGGCAAAATTGAAAATAGTACATTTCTACTTGACAAATTAAATTATAACTGCATTTAGACTTTCAACGCCACAAACATACACACAACTGATGATGAGAATGAAAACGATGAGAGAAGAAAGCAAAATACAAAGGGTACACATGAGCTGGACCAGAACATAGTAATTACTAAATCAAACATTTGCTAACCAAAACAACTGCTTGACTAAACTGGATTAGACTGGACTAGAATGATGGCGATATTTTTTACTAAACAGTTTCTATTCTAAGCTAATTTGAAGTCATTCAATATTTTGCTACAAATAGAATTGGTGTTCATAGTTAATGATACTGGTACTGAGAGTCACCAAAACATCGGAATAGCATAAATAGACTGCACAAATAAATTTGAATTTGTATAAACTACTAATCATTTTTGTTTGAATGTGTAAATGCTGCATTTCTTAGTAAAAACAACTTCATTTTCTCTCTTAATTAAATAAATCACAAACGGAGATTAAATTGCGTTTTTCAATTGAACTGATTCTTTGGCTGCTGTTGCTCTGAGAAGACAAATTGCAAACAACCAAATTAGCCCTTGATGAAAAGAAAAAAAATGAACAGAAGAAAACCAGGCAATTGCCCTTCTTTTTTCATCTTCGCTAACCATTGACAAATCAGTGATAAAATTCCTTTAAATTGCTGCTGCACTGAAAACGACTTCTATTCACTCCGTCTGCTCTTCTTCACCAGACAAATCACCGTGCTTAGCAACAAAATCAGCAGCAGCACAACGGCAGTTTTTCAGTTCAAGCATGAAATCAGATTGAAAATTGAAAACATGCTTTTTCTATTTTGGCAAGGAAGAGAAAAAAGGAGAGAAAGAGAAGACGCTCGTCTGAGAAACCCTCTTGTATTTTGAGCAGTATTACTACTGTCTGCATTTCCATTTCACTTCCATACTCCTAAAATGCGACTTGCACGAACCAGAAAAACTATGAAAGCATATGATTAGCAAGCAAAAAGAAGAAAAAATGTTTTTAACTAAGTTTAGGTACGTTGAGTTGCTGACAAACGAGAGTGAGTTTGAGATAAAACAGATAGCGCAGGTCGCTTCTTTAGAAATGAGAACACCCAAATTCAATTTTATTCAAATATTTCAATATCCGCTAAACAGAAGAAAAAGATCAAAAGTAAAAGCAAATCAGCTGAAAAAAGTAGTCGAAGTATGTTTGTTCACGTAAGTGCCTGGGAAATATTATCCTTCATTTCACTCTAACTGGCAACTGCAAATCCCTCTCATGATGACAGAAGTATCAAAATACCAAAATCCAAAAACTAATTTTATGCTGCTGTTGCTGTCGAGTAAACTTTGAGTACTAGTAAGTCATAGTTATCATTGGAAAAGTGTACAAGAGTTTATGAGCTGGAGCAGATTGAGCTGTCGTTGCACGGTAATTAGTGTAGTTTGACGTGTGTGTGTGTTTCTATTAATTAGCTGCTGCTGCTGCTGTTCTACAACTATTTATCAGTTGACAATACACACACACAGTTCTAGGAAATCGATAAACTCAGAGTAGAGCAAATATTCAGTCTAGTGCATTTTTCAGTCTACAACAGCTGCTGCGACCGTGTTATATCGAACTGAACAGGCAATTCTTTTTTCCGATAATAGATGTACGCCAATTGACTATGTAGCTTCTAATTAACACTCAATTATTAATGACAATCAAAGCAAAACAAAAAAATGTCAAGCGTACATAGAGAAATTGTAAACAAAAAAGTTATTTGAAAATTGATCAAAGTAAACCAAACAACAAAAAAAACAAAATAATCAAAGTTAAAAAAGTAGAAAACAACAGTAATGGGTAGTTAATGAAATTGTATCAATTTTCTGGACAATAAAACGACTGACTGAGCTCACTAACTAATATTACAAAAATCTAAAATGTGCGTTTTCAGTGTTTTTTGTGGTAAAAAAGTGTGTAAAAAGAAACCATTTCCTTTATTGCAAACCACAAATAAGAAACGTGACACACATTTTTGATTAAAAAAGTTTATAATGTACGTGAGTGTGTGGGCAAACAAAACTAATAAATTAGACAAATTGAAATTGAAAGGCTCAAAAAGGGTAACAATGCAAATGTAATTGATGCCAAGTAATGAGAAATGCTGCAGATCACTGATGATTATTCATTATCAGTAAGATGACAGCGTGTAGCGTACAAATTCAATTATATCATTAGTATAATCTTTCAGTGGCAAGTCTTTAAATGGCAAGTCAGTGGCAGACAAAGTGGAACACACGTTATTGCACTGCAGGAAAGCCTGCATTTTCCCTTCTCACTTTTCTTTGCACCATTCCAACTTTTGTCTGGCATTATCATCCCAAATAGCTATTCTTAGACCTGTCAAAACGAGTAGAATTGTTGAGCTGTTTCACATTGCAACTTTGTATTTCAGTGGAAAAAATAGGAAAAAGAAGGACAACTGTCTGCACAGCTGATGCTATTTCTGCACCGTTCGTCAACTGGGCAAATTAATTGAGACTTCTCTTTCTCTTTGTAGCTGGCCAATCTCACTCTGTTGAAGTACACTGAAACAGCAGTCACTGGCCTGAACCAGACTGGACACTTCACTGACTGCTATTTTCAGAGAAAGAGAGCGAATTGCACTTCATCAGTTTGGCAGACAGGCAGCAGCAGTCGCAATTATTATTAGTGTGCGTCACCGACAGAAGAAACAGCACAAACAGCAGCACATTTAGACAGACAGAAGAAAAAGTGTATTGTAGGCATGGTAACTCAATTAAACCCCTTTCATCTGGGTGGCTGGTGCTCATGGTTTGGCTACTACTGCAGAGGCGTTATTCGATCCAATACACAGACCAACACAGAGTGTGGTGTCAACTTGAATCCATCAAAGTGGCTGGCACACATTGGCAGACAAACATTATCAAAAGAAAGGAGGAAGTGTGCGGAAACAGTCATCAACAATAGCCTGGGTAGATAGCAAATCAGTGTCGCTCACTTTCCTCTTTACAGTTTCGTTCTCTCTCACATGGTCTCTATCCAACTGACTAATTGAAAAGCGTCAATCATGAAAAAAAGAAAGAATTAGGGGCAAAAGCAAAATCAGCGCTCTTCTCTTTTTGCTGAGCCTGGGTAGGGCCACCCTAAAACCAGTCTGTCAGGGCAAATTATTCGACGCCGTCGTCGTCGTAATTTAAAGCCATCACAATCTAGGCATCACACTGTGTTATTTTTTCACTGATGAACAACACAAAACTAATGGTGTCGGGATTGAAATTTTAAATTACTGCACCAGACAATTTCATCACACAAAAAAAGTTGCAGTGCAGCGTTTTTTGTTTAAAAAAGTTAGTTTAGCAGGAAAAATCGCAGCTTAGTTGGTGTGGCAGATAGTGCTGTTGTTGGTGCTGGTGCTGGTGCTATCATCAGGGCAAATCGGTCTTAATCAATTGGGCACTGTCAAAGTGAGCGTCTAGCAGAGAAAAAAACAGTTTGTGCACTGCAACAGAGCAAGGAAAAAGACTACTGTTCATCAAATACGAAGAACTGCTGAAGGAGATGGAAGACGTGGTAGCTTTTTCTCAGCGGCAGCTAGATCGACAAGTGCTAGTTAGTGCAATAGTGATCTACACACACACAAAATAATTGAACGGAAAAAGATGTGAGAGCAAGTGCGCCAGAACTGCAAAGATTAATCATCGGTTAGAGGCAGTGGCAGTTCGGCAGCACTCGAATAACCTCCCCAAAAGCATCCCCAGCAGAAATCGACAAAAAAATTACTCTGTTTGACAAAAAGTTTTTGAAAATGTCTCAATTGTTGTAAATTTAATTAAGTTAATTAAAGCACTTGCTTTTTAAAATACAAAGCAAGTCAAAAAACTTTTAACTGCCAAAACATTTTGACAACACAAAGCACAAAAAAAGGAAAAAAAGTTTTACAAAAAAGCTTTTTTGTTTGCCATTTTTAAGGTGGTCACAAGAAAAAAGGTAAGAATGAAAAAGAAAACAACAAACGTCAGCAGAAAAAAACGTAAGCACAAAAAACAACGTTTTGTAAAACAAAGCAGAAAACAAATGATCAGAGCTCAATGAAAGATGAAAATGTCAAGTGGAGGTTGTAGAGGAAGAGAAAAAGAAATAATAACAAGCTACTACTACTAGAGAAAACAGTGCACACACTGATTGCCTAGAATTCAATATTATAAATAACACTGCTGCACCGAGCACTGCTAAGTCTGCATGACAAGCATCGTTTTGGCCTTACTACCGTTATTACGTAAAGTGAGATTAACGGTCATCTAAATGGTCAACACCGATTAGAGAGTGGAGAGGAAAGAGGGACCTAAATATACACCATTCAGCTCTTGCCTCATTCTCATTTTCATTCTCTCTCCTTTGACCCTCTCTCCTCAAAAGCCAATCAAGTGAAGAGCAGACTGTGTGCGTTTGAGTGCAGTGAGTGAAAAGGCTAGGAAGTTGAGGGAAAAAGTTTACTCAAGCTTACAATGCCCGGTGCAAACAGAAGAACAACAGAGACGGCGAGAACGGCAACAGCAGCAGCAGCATCAGTTTGGGAACTCTGAAACGACACTGAATAAACAAACCCCGAACCGGACCCGCAAGTTGACAGCAAAAGCAACAGCAGCAGCATCATTGGCACCGTGAGAGCAGTACGGGGAAAAATCTGCAAAAAAGAAGAAAAAGAAGAGGCAACAAAATGCAGACAGGCACAGTCTCAGCACTCAAGAGCGCCCTGAGAGCTTAGTGCGAAAAAGTGAGCGCATCACTGAGCTGTCTTCACATGCAAATGACACAAAGAGCAAAAGTCAACGGCGGCGGCGGCGGCGACGATGACGACAAAGACAAGAAACAACGAGAATTTTTGAGAACTCTAGAACAAGAGGCAAAGAAGTGAACGAGAATTAATTAACGGTGAACTTCAAGAACAGTACAGTGCAGTGCAAGAGGGGGTGACTACCGAAATAGTTTGGAGGAAAAAGTGAAGAATCGGTAGTGGTGGTGGTGGTAGCCAGTGAGGAGTGTGCACAGAGTTTGTTTCTGAAAGGCAGGCAGATGTGACAGAGTCAAGTTGGAATTGAGTTGCCACTGCAGCAGTCACCTCAATAACTGTGCTTCTAAAGCATCAGCACAAAATGGTGCTCGCCCAACCTGCACAGCACAGCTTGGACGACCATTGAAATTCAAACTACCCCAGCAGGAGCACTACTGCCACCAACGCAAATATGATGATGAATCGATCGTGATATTTTAGTGCAGTCAGTTTTAAAACGACAGGCAGGCAAGCAGTTCAACAAAATAAGCATCGCATTGTAGTGTGCGTCTGTGTTCAGATTGTGTTCAGATTGTGTGTTCAGCGAGCACCAGAACTACCACCACTCCCAATCGATATGTTCGATCATTAAAAGTTGTCACACACTGAGAGAAAAAAACGGAAAAAGGAGAGATCCCCTTTCCTCTGGTCAGCTTCGCCAGCTTGACGTCTGTCACTCTGTGCCTTGTGAAACGACAAATATCAACGATTTAAATTGGTCAGCTGCAGCAACGGTGGCACAGAGGCAAACAAGGCAGCAGCAACAGCAAAAGGGCAGACGAACAACGGAAAAACAGAAACGATCAAAATTGGGCCTCAGAGAGAAAGAAAAAGAGCACTGACATTGTGCACAGGCCCCACGCGCACAGGCAGGCACTCGACGCCTCTCTCTCCTCATTAGCATCCAAAGTGCCATTAGCATCCGAAATGTCATTTCCGAAAGGGCTTTCCGAGTTTTCGAGTCGCACTCTCGTTGACTTTGTACAGCCGTCATTGTACACCGACAACGACCGGTCTGACTGTGTGACAGAGGGAGCACACACATTGCCGACTGGCAGCAGACGGACCACCACGAGGAGCCCAACTGCAAATAAACACCAAACTGCAGTTTTCAAACACACACACACACACAGACACAAACAAACAGACAAACAGACAAAATGAGAAAGAGAAACCGACGAGGCAAAGTGCGATAAATATTTGCGCGGATGGGCAAACAGATGGGTAAGCAAGCAGGCATCCGTCAGGACAAAGAGAGGAAAACAGAAGCGCGCTAAGAGAGGCGACAATGTATCAGCAGCAATTTTTGCAAAAAAAATTTTATTCATTCAACAGCATCTTTTCATTTTTGTTCAGACGACCTTTCTTCTCTTCATTAAAAATTCATCCTCCTTCATTATCCAAATCAAACTTGCCCAAATGAGTAGTAGTAAGCAAATCTGTGCAGCTCAGATTTTGCGCCGGCGTCTCTGAATTGACAAAACTTCCACTTGGCACGTTCGATTGCAGCTAAAAGGGAAAAAGTGGTAGCAGCTTTGGAAGCTTTTGCACCAGCAAAGGTGTTGCAAAGCACAACAGCACGGCAACTGTCGGCTGACTGACAACTAAATTAACGGAGGCATTTATTTGATAGCGGCGGTGACATCAATGCAAATGGCAAAAGCACAAACTCCAAAACGACCAAACAGTCTGGTCAGTGCTGGTTATCGGCAGGTCTAACATTTAGAGGCAAACAGGCACACACATCAGAAGAGATGAAAACATCAAAGTTGAGTGCTGAAATCCGCCACTTCATTGGCACCGGCACCAGAAGTCACTGTGGATTCCCAGTTTGTTTGTAAAAGCTATTTTTTGCCGCCGTCGCTGTCGCTTCACTTGCGGATAATTTCAAAGAAACAAACTCTACTTCTCTTTCTCTGTGATGTCGATGAAAGACGAAAATAAATTGCCAAAATGGCTCTCAAGTTCTTCTCTCTGGCACCCCATTTATTTACTCTCACTGTTTTTCTTCTGGTGCACACACACATTTCCCATCGACGTCTGAAGGTTCAATCTTTTGCCTTGCACTTTTTTCACGCAAAGATTGAGAAATGTCGAAACATGTGAAACAGGCAATCCATAAATAAGAAAGCTACTCAGAAAATTCTATAAGCAGCAACAATCGATATGCAGCCATTGCTTTCTTCACTGCTTACTGACTGACGCATTTCAAAACTGAACAAAAAGTAGTAGAAGTCTACCGTGAGAAAAGAGCAGAATATCTAGAACCAACAAAAAGTCAATGAGTTCAATTCAATATTTGCTTTTCAAATTGATCCCCTCTCCTTTTTTCTAATACACTAGTCAGTTGCGTCATTGCAAAAGATGGCAAAGATGCAATTGGAAAAAGTATTGTACAGTGTACAGTCAATAATACCGGCGGATTTTGATCAAAACGAAAAGCAGCAATAGCAAAGTTTGATCAACAACAACAGCGCCAAAACTTACCTCATTTGTTTGTTTGCTGGAGAGTTGTTGATAAATCGAATTGATGAAAAGGCTCTGGGAAAAAAGAAAATGCATCTTTTCTTGAAGTGTAATCTTCTCAGACAAAAATTCAAAGCACTCAGACAGTCAAAAAGAACGTGAAGAAGAGTGATGAAGGCAATCTAGTCCAATTGGGAATCACTCGTCAACTAGTGTCTGGGAACTTTGAAAAGATGAAAAAGGAAACAATGAGAAGAGAAGAAAAAAGAGTAAGTCCGAATAGCTGCAAAAACGTCTGCGCAAAGTTGAAGAAAGAAAGTTGAAAATAAAACTTTGTGCGACACTACAATAGAAAAGTTGGCAAGTCGAAGTTGCAGCACGATCATTACGACGCTAATGTACAGTTGCAGATGCACAGATTAATGTGTCGGGTGCATGCTTTTCCAAGTTAACTTGCCTGTGAGTGAGCATGTCACGTGAACCACCCCAAACAAGCTGAGATTAGAACTAATAATAAGCGAGAAAAACACACATTCACATTAATCACAACACGTCAGAATCAATGAATGAATGGATGGAAGGCAACGATTGGGCAGTAAAGTGGCAATCGATATGTTTTGCCTTGAGCTTTCATTTGGGTGCTTAATGGGAGAGAGAAAAACGAGAGAGAGAAAGAGAGAAAGGGAGGGAGCTGCTGTTGTTGCCGTCCTATGATTCGTGTCGATAACCTAAAATGGCCCTGCGTTTGAGTGCTTATGCGAGTGTTGTACAACCATCAGCAGCAGCAATATCCAGTGTTCCTGGTCAACAACAACAAAAAAATCCACTGAGCAATTGAAAGCAGAGGAGTGAAAACGAATTGACACCAGCCCTCTTGATTGATTTGCCTTGTCGCCTCCATCACATCACACACTCAGCCAGGCTGGCCAGTGGCCACCTTGTGTGCACCACACAGTGTTCACTGCAGTTTGTACATTCTCCTTCCCCCCTCCCAGCTCATGGTCATAATGGTCAACATACACACACTCATGCACTCAAAAGGACTGATTTATAATTCATGTTGCTGCCCCTATGACAATGCAGCTATAAATAATGTGTTCCCTGTCCTCCGAAGGCATTGGATAACACACACACATTCACAGTGCACACTCCAGTGAAGCAGTGCAAGTGCTAGTGCTCACCAGATGATCGTGAGTACAGCCAGTTCAGTACTCCTGCCTGCCTGCCTGTGTGTGTGTCAGTGTCAGCACTGGTTAATTCAATTCAGAGCCAAGGAGCCAGCTCCAGAACCACTATCAACATCAAAAGGAATTTGTTCTTTATTCCTCCCTTTTTTCTTTTCGAGAAACGAGTGCAGTAAATGAAGTGCATAAACAAACATTAGCAAGCAGGCAGAAAAACACGACCAATTTGACTGTCGCTGTACGCAGAAGTAATAGCGATTGCTGTCCAATCTAGTTTAAAGTAGAAAATTGGCAGTCAGTGTGTGGCCAGTTAGGTCCGACCAACACAACTGATTAAATTAGTCGTATTTAAATTTCAATTAAGTCTTATCGGTGCCAAAGGAGAGGCAAATTGAAAGCGCCAAATGGAGGCGCACTATTAAGTTGTGGTTAAGAGAAAGTGACAGCAACAGCAACAGCAGCAGCAGCAGCCCTCGTCTCTTTTCCTCATGTCCTAATGGCGCCCACATCGTCGATTCGATATGTTCACATTAGGCGAAATGTGCTCAAACATGTTTGTCTGTCTGTGTGTGTGTTGATAGTCTGAACAAACCAGAATCACAAGCACACAAGCACACACACAAACAGACAAATAAATTGGAACAGATAGCGCAGTCAAAGTGGCAGCAGCAACAGCGGCAGAAGATTCGTGTACAGCTGCCGATGCTGTAAGCTGGCAGTGGGAAATTGGAAAAGAAACTAGACATTGAAGAGGAAAAATTGGTGTCTGTGTGTGTCTGTGTGCAAACAACAGGGTGAGTGCACTGTGTGTGTGTCTGCGCGAATTAATATCCATTAAACTGTGCCTTGTTGTTGTTGTTGTTGTTGGCTGACTCCAGAACACATAGTACCCGGTGAAAAAGATAGCACAACATCCAAGAAAGTACTGCGGAAAACTCCTCTGTTTTGAGTGAAACAGAACTCATCAGAGCTCTGGTGAAATGGTAATACAAGGAGGATTAGGAGAATGAGGAGAAGGAGAAGAAAATTGGAAGCACAATGCAAACAAAGTACGCGTGAAAGTGAAAGTGACTGCACTGCAGAGCTGATTGAATCGAGTGAGAAAAAGAGTGCACTACGTTCTACTCAAACTGTCTAACTGACTGACTGAGTGACTGCATTGTCAGTTCGATCACGAGCAAATCGAACACGAAAGAAAAAGAATAAAAAGAAGAAATGAATCCAAACGCATCAACGACGGCTGCGATAACAAAACCGCCACACTAGACAACGTAGTGAACACGCCGAGATTAACCAAAACAAGAGCAAAAAAGAGAAAGAAAGCTGGAAACTTGGCCGAAATTGGCGTCAAGAGAAAGAAGAAGCAGAAAAGGAATATAATGCGGCATGCAAGTCACTCATTCACTCACTCACTCACTCATTCATTCATTCATTCATTGCCACCGTCTACTGTCAGTCTGCTGGATCATTTCTCTGTCGGCGTCTACAGAGAGAAAGTGAGAGAGAAAGTTTTAGGTGCGTGTAGAAGCTCAATCAAAAGAGGATTTTAATGCCTCGATGATGATGATGAGGATGAGGATGATGAGAGAAAGGAGTAAAAGTGATGCTGTCGACACACACATGTCATCGACCATGCTGGAGAGAGCTGCCGATCTGCCGTCTCTCTCACCAGAAAAAAGGGCACTCGCAGATAGAGATTCTTTTTTTCTGTCTGTCTGTGTTTGTGTGTGCAAGTAAACACATAATTACAGCAGCAGAAACAGCAATCTCCATAAAGAATGATGGCGGCATGAGGCTCACCATACTCACCAGGGTAGAGTAAAGTTATGTGATCACTGCCGTCAACACCAAAGCAGCAGCGGCAGCAGCAGTTGATCATCTGCCTCATCCTCATCCTTTTCGAATTCTTCTCCGGCTGAAGGCACGTTTGCGCTTAATTGAATTTGGCCAGCGATGATTATGATCGAAGCTGAACAACACTGTTTCAGCTGCGGTGATTGTGGTGCTGGTGTTGTTGATGAGCCATGGCAAACCAGGCGTCGCGACCAGCGTTCTGTTGATTAGCGTAATTCAAAGTTGTGCACTCAGGCAATCAGTCAGAGTGAGTGGGTGAGTTAGTCAAAGTCAAGTCACCTCAAGTGTGGCAATATGGCACCAGTCAGACGGAAAGATTGCTGCTGCTGGTGCTGCTGGTGCTGCTGCCATCGATTGAATCAATTACCAGCAGAGAGAATGGAACCAGAAAGAGAGAATGAATGAAAGAGGGGGCGCTATATACAGGAGGGCGCATACTTCTTCATTAATTACGGTAATTGGCTGCTTCTGGCTACACTGCTGAACCCGAATCAAATCGTTGGGCTTCAGCCGTCTGTTTGAGGCAAAACAATTATCTTTTCAAGTCAGGGGAAGATAGAGAAAAAGAAAGACAGAGAGAGAGAGAGAGAGGAAATCATCAACACTGAAAAAGGAGAAACCACAGTGTTTGGGTGCAAAGCAGTTCAGCAGTCAATCAATCATGCAAAGCGCGGCACCGACAAATTGATTGCTGAGATGGAATGAGATGGATAATTATAAGTAGCCGGTTGTTGATGTTCCTTCCTTCGCAAGTTTCGATCAAGCTGGCAAAGTTTTTAAAAACTCAAGTTTAATTTAATTTGCAAACTTTTTTCTCAAAATGTAATAGTAGTAGAGTAAAAACGTAGAAACTAACTCCACTTCAGGGACTTTTGAGCGACTCAGCAGAGTGAGCAACTTTGGCAGAGGCGTTGCCCTTCACCGAAATGTCACTGTTGGTGGACTTGCCGACGTCAGAGCTAGTGGAGGCCGCCCTTTTCTTTGAAACAGTTGATTTTACCTGATTGGCCTCTTTGTCCACTTCATTTGCTGGAGGTGGTAAAGATGGAAGAGCAACACTTCCCGCCAGCTTGGACGCTTTTGCAGCGGCCAGCAGCTCCGATCCAGAGCTCTTCACAGCAGACGACTTCAGGTCACGAATTGTCTTTGTGTCACGAATGAGCCGCTTTCCAGGAGAACCTTTGTAGGCGGCCCCTTTTTCTAGGTCTAAAAATAGAAAAAGGTAAATAAGGAAGCTTACACTTTTGGCTCAACTCACCTTTTATTTTTTTGCTCTTTTTCTTTGCCTCCTCCTCCTCTTTCTTCTCCTCGTCAAGCATCTTATGAATGCTGATGCCGATGAGAGCAATGGCCACCACCAGAATGACCATGAGGATGCCGGCGATGATCCAGTACACCATAATCGGTAGTCCTAAAATTTTAACTCCATTTTCACTTTCGTCTTCAGTCGTTGTGCTGGAGCTCATTTTGAGTTTGAAGAAATGCTCTTCTTTTAGTTTAAACTCAATAAATAACTCAGCAATGAAACAAACACGTTTTCTAATCGAGTTTGAATTCGAACTTTTGAGCTTCAAAACAAAGAGTAATTTTAAAAAGTTTTTATTTTGTAACGTGTAATAAATAACATTTGTTGTTGACCGGGTTTAAAATTTTTAACTGACAGTTTCAAGTAGTGACCCAAGGGTTCAATAGTAGGAATTGTGTACAGAAAAAAAAGAAAGGGCCAAGAAATAGACGAGGAAAAGGAAACAGAAATATAAAAAATCAAAAGTAATAATAGCAATAAAAGTGTGTTTTGTGGGTACAATAGCAGAATAGTAGGTTTGTATTATTAAATTAAAAAACAAGGAAGTTAAAAGAAAAGTTAAAAGAAAGAAGGAAAGCGAGAAAGAGAGAGTCCGATTTTCACAGAAAAAGACTCCCTCAAATTCAAATGAGTGGGCGAGGCAATAGGGGGGCAAGGAGGAAGCGTCAGAAAATATGGCAATGAAGAAGTGAGGTGCGTGAGGATGGGTGAGGTGATCATCGGGTGAATGGTGATGGATAGATGGATGGATAGATAATAGGATGGCCAAGAGAGAAAAGATGGAAGAAAAATTAGGTTTTGTACAAAGGAAGAAGATGGACAATGAACGTTCTAGTGGTGTGTAATCACAATGTTCCAAGGGATGCGCTTTACCTTTGTGTGTGTAAGTGTGTTTGGAAAACAGTTTAGAAAAAACTCTTATTATCAACAAACAATACCGTGTGTAGGCAATGGTGGTAATGAAATCAGAAATCAAGAAGGTAAGGCCATTTCATCATCATCATCACTTTCAACACAGCAGTGAAAAAGCATTCAATGGAAGGTCGTCGTCAAAGGCTTGTGGTGGTGGTGGTAACAAGGTATCAACGGAAAATAGAGAGGAAAAATAATAAAAAGAGGCATCGCAAAGTAAAGCACTGGAGAGAAGTTATCATCAGAGTCAGTTTCAAGGAGAAGTGGTAGTAGCTTGTAGTGGTAGAGAACCATAATAATAAAACATAATGAAAGAGGTGGTGAAAAGATAAAATAAATAAATAGCATCAGCTTGAAGTGTTGTAGTAGCGGAAGTAGTAGTAGAAAAAAAAGGAGGATGAGTGAAAACAACAGTGGGGGAGGGGAGAAAATCACAAGTTCGGGTAAAAGAGTTTCGGAAGTGGGAGTGGGAGAACACACAAGTCAAGGTGGGCCCAAAGGAGTGTGTATGTGGTCCTCAAAATCACACATAAGTTATGTGTGATAATATCACTGGAAATGATGCTGCTTAGCAAATTGGAGCTTCAGTGGAGATGCCGGTGCTAGTCGGCTGACTGATTACCGTTTGCTGAAATCCGCCTCCTCGTCCGCCCTTGGACTCTCGCTGGAGAACCGCCTCAAAGGTGGTCTCCTCGATGCCACCACCACTACCGTTAGCACCAGCGACTGGCACCGAGGGAGAGGGCGGCGGCGAGTTGGAGGTCTCCGAGCTGGAGGAGGAAAAGGTGAGCACGCAGTTCTTTGCACCGCTCTTCGCCACCGGCTCGCCGTGGTTGCTGCAGGCGCTGAAGGAGGTGAAGTACTCGCTGTTGCGTGACATCAACATCAACCGCTGTCGGTTGACCTTTGGGCCGATGACGCTGAGGAGGACGGGAAGGAAGATGAGGCTGTGCAGTGTGCCAAAGGCGATGATGCCCAGGTACATGCGAAAGTAGAAAACGCGAAAGATCTTTGACTTGGCAAAGGCCAGCACGAGGATGCCGCAGTCGGTGAGGGTGATGCCAGAGAGGATCTGAAGAAAATTAAAATTAGAAACTAAACTCAAAAGTAGTCCATTTCTTATCACTTACCGAAGCGCCCATCTTCTCCAGACTTTCCTTTGCGCGCAGGAGACGCGTCGGGGCGGAGCAGATGGCGTAGCAGCGAACCAAGTGGGAGCAAAACTCGACCGAGATGCCGACGCCCTGAAAAAATTAAATTGTGTGAGATTTTTTGAATAAACTAAAACAAATCCCAGTTCACTTACCACAACCAGATTGACCAGCGAGATGGCGTTCAGCGAAATGTCCCACCAGTACATCATCGCCATCAGGTCGACGATGATCATGAGAATGGTGACGGCGACGATGAGCGCCGAGTAGAAGTCCAGACCGAGGAAGAGGAAGGTGACGAGGAAGATGGCGCCGATGGAGATGCCCAGACTCTTCACCGTGTCGGGCCACATTGTCAGGTACTGCTCGTAAAAGACGTCCGGGTAACTGTACGGCCGTACGGCCGCTTTGGTCTGCGTCGCATTGCGCAGCCGTTCAGTGAGAATGGTGGCAATCTCACGGGAGGAGCGGAGAGCCTCGTAAAAGTCCTCCGAGGTTTTCAGCACCGTACGGTAGGCCATCAGGTAGGAGGCTGGAATGGAGAATTGGTGTAATGAGTTGATAAGTTAGCTTATGAAAAAGAAAGAGGAGTACTTACTGGTAACGTGAACATTGCTCACCGGATCCACCGAGTAGCGCACCGAGTCGTCAAACTGGCCCAGGCCCGCCTTGACGCAGTTAGAGTTGGGCGACTGACGAAGGAAGAATGGCACGTATCGGTTGAAATCGCTTCCCTTTGGCCACTCTTCCCTCTTCCAGCATCGGTCGCAGTTGGTCAGTCCTAGAAAAAGTACCTCTGGTTAGCAAAAGTAACTTTGCAACAAACATTTTCCATCACATACTGTTATCAAAGCACTGCTGATCTTCACTTTCATTCATCCGCTTGTAGCAGCAGCTACCACTCTCCAGGTACTCAAAGTAGCTGTCTACCCAGGAAACAGGCTTTGTTTTGAGGTAGGTCCTAAGGAAAATTTACAAGTTAGTTATTGAAAACTTTTGTACTAAAACTCAAACTCACATATTGGCCTGCTTCGTGAGGATGCCCATGATGGAGGGCAGCGAATCAGAGTCGCACTTGTTCTGAGTACAGAGCACCCTCTGTGCGGCTGGATCGGAGTAATTCAGCCCGTCGGTGATCATAAAGTACACCGGCGGTCCGGAGACGAAGTACTTGTTGTAGAAGTCAAAGTAGTCGATCATGTAGGAGTCCTCCGGCATCGCCAGGTCCTGCTCCAGGCCAATGTGAATCTTGTCGAGGACGGCGATGGAGGAGCAGAACCAGGCGCCAAAGACGAGCAGCACCACCATGCGCACCTTGTCCTCGAGGATGAAACCGGACCAGATGTCCTTGAAGAAGCTGAAGAGGACGCTGTCCTTGACGGGATCGTTCGTACCGGGCCCTCCGCCCGAGCGGCTGCTCTTCTTCGAGAGCTTGATGCAGCAGAGGACGTCCAGGCGGCGGTCCAGCCAGCGGCGGGTGTCCAGTGTGAAGAGGCCCAGGAAGCAGGTCATCTGCAGGAAGAAGTTGATGATGAGGGCGACGCCGGCGTAAAGGGCAAACATGCGGACAGCGGGCATCTCCGTCAGTGTGCCGATGAAGAAGCAGGCGCTCATGGAAAGAGAGGAGAGGAGCATGCTGGGCGCCACCTCGCCCACGACGCGGCCAATCTGATCTTCCAGCGATTCGTTCTCTCGTTTCTCATCCCGCTGGAAGGACTGCACAAGAATGAAGATGTTGTCCACGCCGACTGCCAACACGAGGAAGGGGATCACCTCGACGATGATCAGCGTCGCTGGGACGTTAAAGTAGAAGAAGAAACCGAGAGAGGAGAGGACGGAAAGGAGCACCACGAGGACGCCGATAAAGCCCAGCGTAAAGCGGGCGTTGCTGAGCACCGTACTGCAGTCGTCAATGTCGCCGAGGGCGAGGAGAATGTAGATGAACATGATCAGGTAGCTGACGGCCACCGTGACAATGTCCGACTGGCTCTGCCGGTCCAGCTCGTCCTCTATGGAGCGCTCCGCCTTGTAGGCGATGTTCAGGTGCGGATAGCGGCCCTCCTTGATGATCTTCCCCACCAGGCGGAGAAACTCCGACTCCCAGGCGGACGCCTGGCCGTTCATCTTTACATTGTTGTGATTGAGCACCGGCAAGGTGATGATCAGTCCGCGGGCGTCCAGGTACTCGTTGCCCTGGAAGCCGCCCAGCGCCACGCCCGGGTACACCAGTGGAATGCCGTTCTCCTTGAAGCACTTTGGGCTGAGGCCGTTGCTGAAGAAGAGGTAAATCATTAGTTTTCGGTAAACTAAAAAACAACCCAAACAAAGCACTTACTCAACACAGTCCTGCACCTGCTTCAGGTAGTCGCGGCTGGCAATCTCGCTGACATTCTCCTTAAAGTAGGTAAAGAGACTCTGCGTGGCGCAGTGGCCACCGAGCGGCTTCAGGCAAATGTCCTCCAGCTTCACCGGTCGGCCGGTCTCCGGGTCGACCGCCTCAATGGCCAGAATGCGCTGGTAGAGGTCAAAGGACTCGAGGAGGAAGGTCTGATTGAAGACCGGGCCAAAGTGGCGGTACGATTCGTTTCCTCCACTATTTCCACCCGCCGAATAGTCCCTCCCGCTGAAAGCGTCAATATTCTTCGGCTCAATGAGCAGCTGCTCGATGCGGTAGAACTTCCAGAACTTGTTGTTAAAGTACTCCATGTCGCTGCGCGCCTCACTGCCCAGCGGCACCCACAGATCCACCGGGTCGGTGGTGACCTGAAAGTTAAAGTACACGCCCGAGGCGAGGTAGAAGCTGACGATGAGCGAGGCGGTAATGATGGACCAGGGGTTGCGCGCCACAAAGGTGCCCCACTTGCGGAAGATCGCTTCAAAGAAGAGCTCCAGCTTGATGCCGATGGCGAGGTTGGCGGTGTGCAGCTGCTCCAGCGGCTGCATGATGCCCAGCTGAGAGCAGGCCTTCAGGCCGTCATCGTGGGGGCTGCCTCGAGAGGAGGAGCGGTGGTGGTGGTGGTGGTGATGGTTGGGCGATGCAGTGACAAAGCGCTCAAACTCCTGCTCGTACTGCGGACACGGCGACGAGGGCTCGCGTTCGTTTTCGGTGGCAGCTGTAGTGCAGGGCACATCTCCCTTGAGCGTACTACCTCCGTCACCATCATCACGATCTACCACCTCCTCCACGCCAAAGAAGGTGTTCACCGAGGCGGTGCGGTGCTCCGGGCTGCCCGGCACGCCGCCCTCCAGTCCAGGGTAGCTCAGCGAGCTGTTCGAGCCGGAAACTGTAAACAAAAACAAAAAAAAAAGATGTAAACACATGTAAACCGAAACTCCACATTCTCTTTCTTACCATCATAGGAAGACTGCTCCCGCGAGTTAAAGATGAGAAAGTACACCAGCACGACGATGATGATGAAGATGTAGAGGAGGAGGCCGACGGTGCCGCAGGTGCTCAGCGTGTAGAAGGCAAAGCGAATCTTTGTCTGCATGCGCTCGTAGCTGGAGAGGCGGCTGACGACGCTGTCCAGGAGGCGAGTGCCGGCCGTCTCGATGCAGGCACTGCACTCCTGACAGGGACAGCTGTTCTTCGGGTCGGCCGGGTCGAGGCCGGGCGGGACGGCGTCGCAGGAGACCGGTTCAAGGGCCAGCGGGTACATCAGTCGGTGGTGCTCGTTGACCGAGCTGCTGTTGTGGCCGAGCAGGGGCAGTGAGTCGGTCTCGGTGAAGGCGTAGTTGATCTGGAAAGGGGCAAAGCCGCCATTAGCCGAAGAGGTGCCCATGAACTGCATCCACCGAGGGCCGTTGCAGTTCTTGGCGCCGTGGTTGCCGCACATCACCTGCAGGGCGGAGACGCCCGTGGTGATGCCTTGGGTGTCTGGAAAAAAAGAAATAAAACATTAGAATTGTCATCCTTAAAATCACTTAATCAAATCAACTCACTTTTACAGGACTCGTAGAGGCCCTCGGCGAATCGCCGCTCCACAAAGTACGTCATCGCCTGCACCTGCTGCAGCGTGTAGTTGCCGACCGGGACCGGCGCCGAGCTGTCCACCCGCAGAAACTTGCTCTGCACTGGCGAGCAGGCAGAGTTGCAAAAGATGCGGCGGAAATTGTAGAAACAGGAGGGACACCGGGCGAGGCCCATCTGCTTGGGCATCTCGTAGTTGCGCTGCAGCTCCTTCAGGCCCTTTAGGTCGCAGCACAGACTGGGCATCTGCCCCTCCGGGAGGTCGTTCACAAACTCCGGACAGACCTCCTTGAGGATCTCCATCTCCTTCGTGGTCTTGATCGGCTGGGGGCGGGTGTTGCGGGCGCAGGGAATGCCCAGGTCGCCGCTGAAACCGCCCTCACCGCAGGTGACGCGGTTGTCCAGCACGCAGAAACCAGCCTCAAAGTCGGCCGCCGTCGGCTGGAAGTCCTCGAGGAGGTGAATTTCACCGTCATCCTCTTCCTCCTCCTCCTCTTCTTCTCCGCCTTCAGTGCCCTCGTAGTCATCACTACCGATGCCAAAAACATCGTCGCTGCTCCGAGAAAGGAAGCGTCCTTCTGGCGTTGTAGTCGGCGAGGCGGCAGTTGTGGTTGTGGGAGTAATACTTGAAGGACTGCTTGGGACAGCGTCACTGGTGAGAATTGAAGGTAAAGGTGGAATGGTCGAACTAGACAAGAGCGTGGCTGTCGTAGTCGTGGACGTTTGGAAGGTATCAGAAAGTGGTGCTGGTGATATCGCAGTGCTGTTTGTGCTCTCAGCGGCTGCTGACAAGGCGGCACTGCTTAGCTGCAGGAAAAATAAGAAAAAAAGTGGAAAAAGTTAATTAGATTGGTGTGTAATCAATCAAAACAGCAGCGGCACATGTTTCGCAGCCATTGTTTTTGCCGACTCGGCGCAATCGCTCCTTCCTTCACCTCACTGACACACACTATCAAACATTATCCTTTCCACTGTTTTGTCTTACTCAACCTGACGACACATCTCTTTCGAAATTGGTAGTAATCAAACACGTTACACGCGTCAGTGCACTGTTCTGCGAATGTCAAGGCTACTGTGTGACTGTGAAAGTACGGCGAGATTAATCGCAGTTCAATTGCCACCTTCTTTGAATGAACGTTCAATGTAGACAAATGTGATTGTGGTGGTGGTGGTGTTAGAACACACACGGACGGGCAAATACCACAACAAGAAGAAATTAATTCATTTCTTTCGCTCTAACTCAGCTCATTTCCTTTTTGCCACAAAGTACTCAGAGAGAAAGAGATTAGATTTTGTCTCTTTTTCCCAGAACTTATTGTCAGTAATTCTGGTGTGTTCTAGTTCTAGAAAAACAGACAAAAAAGCTCTGATGACCAAAAAAGTAGCAATGAAAAGAAAAAAAGAAAAGAGTTTATCTCATCAAATAAAAAGAAGACACAAAAAAGTAAAAGGGAAAAGCGGTGATTGCCGTCGTCGTCGTGAGACGAGCTGGATAACCAGTAATCACACACAGAGAACTGTTCGTGACCACAAAGCCCCGTCAAGACTAAGAAGAAGGAAAACAGTGGCAGAGGAAAAGTGTCCTGGTATTGGGCAATCCTGTAAAGTGCAGCAGCAGCGGCAACGGCACTCAATCGATTGCCGCATCCCCATCTTCATTGGCCGGTTCTCAAAATAGCCCTGTCACTAGGGGATAAATTAGAGACACTAGAGAGAATTGCCGGATCGTACACCGAAATCGAGAATATCAAGTGACAGTTACACTTTCACTTCGATCAGACCGGGCAATTGCCGCTACCAAAACTACTGTGACAGAGATGCACAGAAGAAGGAAAAGAAAAAGAAAAAGCACCGGCAGCGAACCGTGCCAAATGACACCGTGCTCGGCGCCACTAATTGATCAGCGGCCCTGATGATCATCTGTGGTAGACCACTAGGGTGACACATGGAAAAGAACCACCAAAAAGCAAAGAAAAGAATCATTGACTACATCAAATATAAATGTAACTTCACCAGAAAAAGGAGGAGGAGGAGGAGAAGGAGGAAAATCAGCCACCGCCACCTCCAACAAAGAAACCGATCGAGTGCGATGATCGGGCACCGATTCGAGTGAAATTTGTGGTGGTGCAGTACCTTCAGTCAGTGTCTGTCAGCAGTTCAGTGGCGCAAGTAGGCAACAGCAGCAAAAGTACTGCAATAGTAGTCTAGATCCCTGGCGCAAACTTTCCCAAAATAGAATCGGCTTCATTTCTGATTCCCACGAAGGCAGCAACAGCAGCGGCAGCAGCAACAACATCAACAACATCATCGGCGGCGGCCATGTTGTAATTCCCAGTCGGCAGCAGGAGAGCGAAAGCTAATGCTGTTGAGCTCGTTCCCTCAAATGGGCTAATGGCACCGGGAGAACCGCCGCCGACGCCACTGTTCAATGTTTCACTTAGCCTAATGACGCTGCTGCAGTCGCGACTTCTGTTTGTCTTTTGGTGATTCAACCAACAACAGCAAAAAGCAACAGCCATGATCGATTGAGGGGAAGAGAGAAGAATAGAAAGAGAGACGATCATCACCACTTGACTTTACCATTTCACTCGGAAAAGGGCAAACTTTTCAAAAGGAAAAAATGCCGGTCACAACCTAGCCAAAAAGAATAAAGAAGGCTCCGTTGACATTGACACACTTTGGCACACGTGCTGTATTGTCACAGTCGCTTACGACAAGGACAAGGCCACCGAAAAGCCGAGCAAGGTGAGCTCTGAGAAAAACATTCCATTCTGTCACTCATCAAAACTTCTTCTACTTTTTCTTCCCTTGGCGAATAATCGCTGTTTTGAGATATGTCGGCTTGAGTATCGCAGTCGCCTGATTTACGGGTGCAACACTGCAGGCACTTCTTTTTCCTCCTCCTCCTTTTCCTGATGACGTTCTGCGATTGGCAAGGGAAGCGAACTGCTATTTTTGACGGAGCAATTCTCTAAATAGACAAACAGACAGACAGACAGTAGGAAAAAACAGACACACTGAGGAGCGAGGAGCAAGCAAGCAAGATCAAGTGCTGAACTTCAACATCATACACAGGCAGGCAGACAGACACTGTCTCTGACAGACGTCACTAGGATTGTTGAAAACTGTAATGTGACTCATTACACCCTGTAACAGGGAAAACCAAAAATATTATAACTGGGACATGTGGGGTACTGTTGGAAAGCTTGAGAAAAGTTGTACAATATATATTTTTTAGAAAAAATTCAGGTGCCTCCGTTTTGAAGATAACTTTGCAATAAAATCCAGTTTTTGTTGTATTTGAGCTTTTTCAAAAATCAATCTAATATACTTAATTTTGGTCAATATTTACAATTTTTATGTTTTTTTAAAAATTAACTTGTCTAGTTAATTATCAAATGAAAATTAAAATTTTAGATCCGATTTAAAACATTTTAACTTATTTTTGAAAATCAATGTTTTATGAGCAAAAAAATGGAAAGCAGTGCCCACAAAAAAAAGTTTGAACTTTAGTGTGCGTGCAACTGCAGCAATGTCGCTAGACGGACAGACACTCGGCAGGTAAGCCCCCAAAATGCCCCCAAATACAACCTCAAACATAGTATCAAGTTTTGCTATTTTAAAAATAGATCAAGTTAAGCCAATTTTTTTCTTTTTTTCTTAATAAAGTTAAAGAATATATCTTTCCAATGCCACTAAAATCGCACAAAATGGCTAAAGTTTTGATATAAAACAACTTGTTGCAAAACAGTCAAATTATGATCGTCTTGAAAATTGAAAATTAATTATAAAATAAACGGAGGCACCTGAATTTTTTCTAAAAAATATATATTGTACAACTTTTCTCAAGCTTTCCAACAGTACCCCACATGTCCCAGTTATAATATTTTTGGGTTTTCGTGTGTTATAGTGTTAGGCAGTCCTGTCAGAGAGAAAGTTGTAGTCGTAGAAAAACATAAAGCGAAGAGAAGAGACGGAAGCAAAGACAAAAAACAAAATCAAACAAACGACAGATCGAGCAAGTCGATAGTCGGCTAGGCAGCAGCAGCAGCAGCGAGCTATAGCAATTCAGAACTCTCCAGTGCGGATAAACAGAAGAACTCTGCAGTAAAATAGAGCTGTACCAGTGCAATGAAGATAACAACTATAGAGACACAAGTACTCTCTCTTCCTCACAAGGGACGAGTGCAAATGCAAATGCAAATTAATTAATTGGTCTACATTCGATTAGAGTGGTGGAGAGAGAGAGAGAGGAAGAGAGGGGAGGAAAAAGAGAGATAGTTTGCTGACATAAAGTGCAACCGTACACTACTCAACCGCTACTGTACAACTACTGTACTACTCAGTCAGTTTTCAGTCTGTCGTCCGGCAGTAGTGGTAGTAGTTGTAGGAGGAGGAAAAAAGTACAACTACAGCTTCTGCTGCTGTTCCTGAAATTGCAAATGAGGGGCATGCATTTTTAATTACCCGTCAGCAGTAATTTTCGCAACTAGGAAAGATGCACTGGGCACCAACAACAGCAAAAGAACCACGTTCTCATTGTCCATTAATGAGCTCCCCAGCTGCTGCTACCAAGCTAATGGAAACTAATGGAAAGTTAAAAGAGAGCAAACGAATTCAGGAAAACTAGAAGTTCTTGTTTAAAACGTGAGTGAAATAAAAAAGAAAAGGCAAACAAACGGACCACCGTCAAGTGGAAACGACGTGGCAGCAGATGAAAAGGACAGTTCCAGAAAAAGAATAGAAAACACTGCCACTTCAAAAGTTGTGTTCCAAAATTGAAAAACGCAACTCATTGTTGTTGACCTACTTGACATCAGCCATCTGCTTTCCAATTTTCTATTCTGTCATTCTTTTCCCCCTTTCTCTCTCTCATTAACTCTGAAGATCTCTTGTCATTCACAAACTTTTTTTTCAAGTCATGTTGTCATCCCGAATCCTGCTGAATTTTGTCAACGCCACCACGGTCATCATCATCGTCTTTTTGGAAGAACTTGGCACAGTTTCCTCTTTGGCATCAGGCAATAATGCTTGCAAGAAACCAAAAACTAATCAAAAACAACACATCTCATCTTCATCGAACCAACACAATTCGGAACTCCAGGCAGCAGCATTACTAGTGGCGACGCTAGTCTTTACAGCTGCACTGACTCATTACGTTAACTTGATTTCTCAAAGCAAACGATATTTCCCTGTAAAAGGGGTGACTTTGCCCAGTTTAGAAAAAACGGTGGAGACCTGCACCGAGCACCGAGTCTTCTCGCTGACCACCGTCCACTTGGCCATCATCTCGCTGCTCATTCTGGTGATGGTGCTGTGCATCATCGGCTGCTGTCTCTACCTCTGGCATGGGCAGCAGCTGTACAAGAACAAGGGCAGAGTGGACGAAAAGGAGGAGGTGACCAGCACTTCTCCGGGTCGATTTCGTCGTTGTCACCATCACCACCACCACCACCGTCGCTACTACCCTGAACCGAGCACCAGTCAGTCAACTCGATCCGGAATTTGGATTCATCATGCCTCCAGTCCTCAAGAGCGCAGCATCAGCAGCAGCCGAACTGTGGATCGATCTTTCCGTGGGTTCACTGCAAAACCCAGTCCCAGTCCCAGTCCCAGTCCCAAAGCACTAAATGCCTACGCTGACCCCTCAGCAAGTCAGCAGAGTGGACCATTTTAACAAGACGAGTCCTCACTGTCTGGTCTAGCAGATTTTTTCGACTCTCTTTTTCTAATTTTACTAGAAAATAAAAAATGCTGCAGCAGCAAATAAAACAAAAAAGGACAAACAAGCAGCAAGATTTGCACCGATTTTTAATTACTCTGCAGTGCAACTCTGCACAGTGACGACAAAGTCAATGATGCACAGTTTGTGGCTGTTGAGCAAAGCATTTCACCACCGCCACCGCCGCCGTCTGCAGTCCTTGTACTGGTCGATTAATGAGCTACAGTAGATTGCAAACTAATGGACCAGAAGATTGAACAACAACCAGTGGATGATGAGAAGAAACATAGTTCACAGAGTAATGAACGGGAGAGAGACAAAGCAAACGGGGTGATTAGCAGCAGCCGTTAAAAACGAAGAGACAGTCAGACGAATCCGGGCGCAGAGGGCTTTTGAGGGCACAGAGAAACATTGCAGTGGCAATTGACAATGAGCAGTGACGACCATGAGACAAGTTTGTGATTGAGCATACAGACTCTGTATTACAGAGAGTGAGAAAGAGAGAGAGAGTCAGGAAGTGGAGAGTTGTGACATCAACTCGAAAAACAAAGAAAAAAGTAAGAAAAAAAATGGCGTCGCCGGCGCCGTCTTCATCTGTAGCAATGACTGATTTTCCAGCCGATTCTAAATAACTCATATGTAATTCATATCGAATCTAATCAAAATAAAGTAGTCATTCGGCAACAACAAATAAAAAGCTTCTAACCCCCAAAAAAAGAAAAAAAGAAAATACCAAAAAGTAGGTCTCTAGGCGACTTGCGAAATTGCCTACAAACCTACAAAATAAAACCGTACACAGTCAACACACACATTTATCTTATTTTCTTCAACGCTCTTTGCACATCTCTCTCACGCACTTACTTACTGTTGTCCTACTGTCTGGGCAAATTCGATGTCAAGGCCAAGACTTTTGGCAAAGTAACAGCAGCAGCTGAGGACAACGCGGAACAAGTTGCCGCCGTCAGCAAACTTCACAGCAAACAGCGGCAGCTAATGCACCAACAACTGAGCAAACTTAGATGTCAGTGCATCAGCAGCAGCAAAGTTGCATCGGTTTGATGCTCTCAATTTGCATTTGGCTGAGAGGTCTCGGCGCCTCGGGCGACACTGCTAAGTGAGTGAGTGAGTGAGCTAGTGGATGCAAAGTGGATCAGTGGATCAGTGCCTCGTGGAGTGCCGTCGAGGTGCTTTCCAGCCGAAGTTGACCACTGGCCGGGCACACACTGTCCTATCGATGCACATAAATTAAGTGCAGTACTGTACGGCGGTGGCTGCGGCGGTATGTCATCGATAAGATCGCAGAGAAGATCGATGGAAATGAAAAAAAAGAGAAAAAATTGGCAGCATTGGACGTAGTAGTAGTCAAGGTCAGTACTTCGTTTACTGTGCCAGCATTTATTTGACGGTCAGCAGAGGAGGCTCTTTCGCGGCCGTCAATGTCCGTCGGCGGCAACATAAAAGAGCATCAGCATCTCTCTTTTTCTCTCTTTCTCTCATGTCAGCAGACACCACGGGCAATTAGGCAGGAAAGCCAATATTTGACCGGTGTGCTCTCCATCACACGCAAGCTGAACACACTACAGCAAACAAAAAGCTCCAAAGGATCTCTCTTTAGGCTACTGCCAGTCTGACTCAGCAGCAGCAGCAGTTATAGCTGTCAATCAAGCAGGCCACTGTGTACAAATTTTGCGCCCATCGATCGTCTCGCCGTCATCTGGCTTCCACTACTTTGGACAGGACAGGGCAGGTTACCTTGTCACCCAAGATCGCAGAAGCGGGCAGACGGCGGGAGTTTTCCTGCCGTTCTACAAAACAAAAGAAAGAAAGCTGTAGTGAAACTTCTACAAAAAAATGGGTCGCTTTCGCTCAACTTTTCTTCGTCCCCAGCGGCAACGGTCAATTGGGGGAGGGAAGAAAAAGAAAAGGACAAGCGCGTGAAGATAGTGCCACCTCACACGCAAAACAAAACACTGCAGCAGCAATTAGAGGCAATTAATAGCGTGAGAATTAATTGACTTGCCACCAAGAGTGAGAGAGAGGGAACGAGTAATGAGGGGACGGGGAGCAATCAATCGATCGACCACCAGCAGTAGTAGTGCTGCCCTTTCCTTTGCCAAGAGGAAAGGGCGCCTGATATGGCACCAGCAGCAGCACAGTCGGACACCAGTGCAAAGCACCACGCTTTCCCCGTTTGTCCGCAAATCGAATCACTCACCACTGACTGAATCCTTCACCGGACGACAAAGTGTGTCTGTGTGTGGTGTTCCAGTGAAGCACCACCACAACCACCACCAGCAGAGGTGGCATGCATCAATCACGATCAGCAGCAGCAGCAGCAAACAACAAAGCACAAACCGTCATCACCTCGCTTTCACTAATCACAAACAGCAAACCACAGTTTGCACTGACACTGCACACACTTGCACTTTGCAAAGTTCAGTCAGTAGCAGTTTAGTCAAAAAATCCATCCGTCAATCAGTGAGGGATGATGAAGATGGTGCTGCTTTGACCTCCACCAGCAACAGTCACAGTCGCAGTCATCCTGCGGTCAACTGCACAGCACACCACGGGAGCAATACTTTGTGGTGGTGGTGGTGGTCTCCAGTCTCAACAACATCAAACTATCCGGGCATGTGTTTGGCAACGGAGCAATTACTACACACAAAAGTGCAGTGCTGTTCTGCCTACTAATAAGCACAACTTATTTGTCCCATACAATGAGATGGGCAAAAAAGGACACTGGAACAAATAAACAAACAAACGGACCATCATCACTTCAGTTCCAGAACAGAAGCATTCACCTCAGAAGCATTTCCTTCACTTCTTTCCTCTCTTATCGTCAATTGTATTCGAACCAAACAGGGCTGTGCTAATCGACTTCTGCTAGCTGTTGTTTTGCACCAGATTTGCTGCACTAGGACAAGTGCACAAACAAAAATGAGTGCAGAGAAGAGTGCATGGGGGAAGGAAAGTGAAAACAAGGCTAAGAAAGAGAGAGAGAGAGAGAGAGAGAGAGGAAGCAGAGGTTCAAGTGCGTTGTTTTCACCGCTTCTCAAATAAAAAATAAAAACGCCAACCAGCAATTCCCAGGAAATTCAGAAGATAGGGGAAAGGGGGAAAGAAACAAGATCAATTCGCCATTATCGTCGGATGCGGTTTTCGGCGGCGGCGGCGGCAGCAGTGGAAACGGCAACAGCAATCATCGACGACGACAACGGTAATGGGAGCGCATTATGGGCCGCCCTTGAAACGTGCAGTGCAAACAAAACAACAGCGAGACAGAGAGCAAAGGAACGAAAAAAGGAAAGGAAACAAAAAAGAGGAAAAGGTTCCAGTTTTTGTTCTCATCTCCTCTTCTCTTTTTTTCTTCTAGGCTCAGAAAGTACAATTGCGCGCACATTAATTGCTCAATGAGCATCATCAGTAATGGTAATAGCAATCGCTCCGATGTGGCAAGCCAAATGAGCTTGATTATTATTACTTTTAGTCATTTTATTCTT
>JAALOO010000666.1_pt1 | contig 29172 bp, 23 predicted proteins | sample 7257641 | NCBI WGS metagenome assembly JAALOO01 (sample SAMN14085613, study PRJNA598686) | mite metagenome | biome: ENVO:01001000; feature: ENVO:01001002; material: ENVO:01001226; isolation source: single female mite from University of Michigan culture on fish food culture... ...
CTCTCTCTCTCTCTCTCTCTCTCTCTCTCTCTCTCTCTCTCTCTCTCTCTTGTAGACACTTTCTAACATACACAATTCCTGTTAAAAGCAAATACTTCTCTTAATTTTGCAGTTGCTTCCAACTTGGAAGATATGTCTAATGGATTAACTGCTCCCGAGATTACCTTCTTTTGGTGGTTGAGAGAAGGCACGATCACGGAGGATGATATGTGTGCTGCACAAAACACACACACTCACATTTAAACACTCCGATGTGATTGCCCTAGCTGAGTTGGGAAGAGCTGATCTGTTTCTTCTATTCCTTATTGCATCTTTGTAGACAGATAGGAAAAATGAGACTTTGGAGAGGAGTTTATCCGTTGACACGAGAGAGGGGAGTCCAGGGGACTTTGGCATAAAAAGGACATTGTTGCAGATTTTTTGGCGCTAATTAACATGACCCTAATTACCAAACAGGAAACGACTGAATGAGGGATTCAGTCTCGCCTACAACGATGGCGGCATCGTGAACCTGGTCATGGAGGTGAAGATGCGTGACGAGAAGACGGGCGTCGAGTCGCCCTGTCTGGTGCAGTACATCATCTTCCCCTCCAATATCTCGCTTCGCAACAAGGAAAGGTAAGTGGCTAGGCTGTTGAGGACTGGAAAATACACCAGCACTTTGAGACGGTCAATGACAACCACTGCTGCTGCAGCAGTTGTTGAACTTTGGTCTGAACACTTGACATCGGGATTGCAAACACTGGCTGACTAACCTGTTGCTGCCTTTGTGTTCTCTACCCTGTCCACCCAAACCACCATCACCTCGCTCTAGCATCAGCCTGGAAACTGAGTATGAGGAGGAGCCGAACGCGGAACCGAACAGTGGCGACCACCTCCTGGTGACCGAGTGCTGGGTCGAGCCGCAGAATGGACTGGTCGTGCCGCCCAACGAAGAGGATCAGCCCGGCAGCGAAGGTGCAGCCGACTTTCTACAGCGCATCGACTTCGACCAGATCTCCGTATCGGTAAGTGTACACACACTATCTTCTTTTACACACTTTTTTAAAATTCCTCCTCTTTATAATACTTTATTGGCCACACTCATTGCGAGCGTCTTGTTTGCGCGCAAGCTTCTCTTGCCGGCCTTGCCTTGGCTTTACTTTCATTTGTTGTGTGTGTGTGTCTCCGGTGTCGTCCTGCGCGGCTAGTGTGAGTGAGTGTGTGTGTCAGTGTTTGAAGAGGGGTGGGGAGTGAGGGAGGCCAAGTGGCTGCCTGCGCTCAGAGTTGCAAATTGTGAGCTGACAAATGTTCACTTGCGCTTATCTTATCGGGTGCCATGTCAACTCAGAAATTGGGCTCGCTGAGGCTCGCGCGCTATTGCAGCTCCTCTGCTGCTGCTGCTGCCGTTCTTTTACATCTCCCGGCTTCAACAACTTTGGAGCTAGCCTGACTTGCCTTCTTTAGGCCGTCTTGAGCAGGAGACCATTGTTATTATCGTCAGCTCGCCTCTCCCTCCCTCTCGATTGTGCGCCCAATTAAGCTGCATTCTTTGTTTGCTGAGTGCAACCAGAGCGGCCGTGGTGGCGGCGGTGGCATCAGCATCGGCAGCATCGTCTCACCGACGCCGTCTTACATATGTCCGCCTCGATGGCCATACACAGACTGTCGTAGCGTTTACACCTTTCTGGGCCTATAACGGGTGCTGATTCGCCTACCGACTATAAAAATGATCGTCTGGCGTTGGCTTGAGCCAATTTTCATTTCACCCCGGCAGTGCTCTGGCTGCTGCTCTGGCGACAGCCTTGCCGCCGACGCCGCCGCCGCCACCGGTGCTCACACTTTCTCTCGCCCTCCTCACTTGCTCCCCGTCATCTCTGTCGACTGTGTGTACCTGCACTCCTAATCGACAGACAGTGTCTCTGAGAGATCGATGCCTACGACGACGACGACCAGTGCTGCTGCAGTCGTGGCCACATCCGGCGAGTATATCACTTCCTGCTCTCTTTACACTGCCACCCTACCTGAACGAATCTTTAGTTTATCCTTTTCCCAACAGCTAGCCCCATCTTCTTCCTCCTCTTCTCCCACTTCCACTTCTTCTTCGTTCACTTGGTGTGCAGTGCATGGTGGTGATGGTGGTGATCGGTGTCCCGACACCACTCGTTCTTTCACTCTTCGGATCGCCTCCATCTCTGGCCGCTTTCATTCGCTGTCGCAGCAGCACTCTGTTGTGCAGCAGACACCGACGGCGAAAAGGCGAATACCATTACCTTTACACAAACACCTCTGAGCAGTCGCCCTCTATTCCTCACGTTTACGCTCACGCTCTCTCACTCAATTACCGTACATATTACCTGACGCCATTTGTGCAGTTGGAAGTTTGCAATCTGACATGTTTTGCATTGACAATTGACAGATCTAACTTTTCCAACTACATGAGTGTAGTGTGATCGCGCGGGTGGATCACTGCTCGCTCTTCGCCGCCGTTGCAACGACGTTTTGAGGACGACATCGACGACGAGGAGGACAGGGCGACACGGCGAGTGCACACGACACTTCAGTTGAAAGAATGCAGCACATTCTGCGGCAGCCTCTGCGGTCTGCCTGCCTGCTTGTTTTCTGCCAATAGAGCACAGCAAATGGATCGAACCCAAATCAAAGAGAGCTAAGTGGAGTAGTGGTCTCTGCATTCTTGTTTTTAAAGCCGAGATTCTCTTCTCCATCTTGTTTCTCAATGATTTTTACACATGTTACTCACGATTGCCTCTATTTGGCCGCCGCCGTTGGGACACACACCGGTCATTCATCGATGAATGCTTTTGCTTACTACTCTAGTCGCTTACATTGCCCGCTTTACTTTGTGCCAATTCTTTTTGTTTTGCTTATTGTTTTTATTTACCATTTTGCTTTGATATTTACGCTCGTTTATTTTTTCCTTTACTTTCCCTCCTTCCCTTTCTTCGCTTTTTCTCAATAAAGTTTTTCAAAAGCGATAAGGAAGTGATCAGTTGCCTACTGACGTATGAGCACCTGCTCGTCTACACCAACTTCGACCCCGACTGTCCGTCCTGTCCCGGCGAGATCTACAACCCCATTCCCTCGGTCACTAAAAAGGACGCCCACCACCCGCAGAATCCGCCGCCGCCTGAGCTGCGTCGCTTCAACTCGACGCCCTACCACTTTGAGCTGCTGAAGTTGCTCAGTCTGTCGCAGCAGGCGCTGATCAAGTTCTCCATGCTCTTCCAGGCCTTTGACCTGCCTCCGAACCCTGCCTTTGACCAGCCCAGTCAGATGAGCGACTGCCCCAATATGATTCTCTACTCTGAGTTTCTCTCCAAGCTGCTGCACCTGCACGACAAGGAGCTGGAGTTCAGTCACGCCGACTCCTCCATGTTCATCGAGATGGTCAATAAGCGGGCGGACAAGTCGAGCAGCCCCGACCAGAATGACCTCTTCTTCGCCAACTACCACCTGCTGATCGCCAATCCGATCATTCGCTTCAAGTGCTACTGCAAGCAGATCTCCCCCAACTGCCTGATGCTCACCCTGCTGCCCTTCTCCTACAAGGTGGTCCGCCAGCTGAGCTTCATCGGCGAGGAGGATAAGCTCAACCGGCGGCTGATCAGCGAGTTTAAGCAGAACGATAAGGGGGCGCTGTACGGCGCCCTGGCGGTGCCCATCTTTGTCTACAAGATCACTTTTAACAGTCTAAGTCAGATTCTGCTGAAGTCGGCAGAGGGCAATGAGCTGCAGCTGAGCGAGTCCTGGAACCTCTTCTTCGACTACTCGCTCAACTGCAATAAGTTCTACTACGAAACCTTTGCCAAGCGGCCGCAGGGAGCGGCGGCGGCGGCGGCGCGACCTGATGAGCTTCCGCTGGAGAGTTTCTGCAAGTGCGTGGAGATCACCTACTGGAACAGCTTCACCGACGCCGTCTACAAGTCGCTGCAGTACGGTTTTCCCATTGACCGCCGCGACAAGACGCTGGTGATGGAGAAGATCAGCCTGAAGTCCATTCACTACATTGACATTACTGAGTTTCTCATCTACACGTGCAAGCACCTGCGGCCGCTGGTCAACGAGTACTTTGAGCGCTTTCCCGGGCACTGCATCAGCGACCTGATCGACTACATCTTTGGCCGCGGACAGCAGCAGTGGGAGGGACAGCAGCAGCAGCAGCAGGGAGGTGTGGGCGAGAAGTTTGAGCCGCTCAAGCTGAAGGACGTCTTTAGCAGTGCGGGCAGCCGCAGCACCAACTGCCACCCGAACAGCGAGTCACTGAAGAGCGCCTTTGTCAGCTACATTCAGACGCACTTTACGCTGATTCCCGACCTGCCGGACAACTACTACTTCTTCGACTACGAGAACATTCAGAATGTCAACTACCGACCGGGCGGTGATGAGCGGGCGCAGAAGCGGCGAGAGGAGCTGCTGAAGACCTACCGAAAGGTGGAGGAGGACGAGACCGACCTGAGCGAGCTCATTCACCGAGGCATTCACTATCACTCGGAGAACTCTGATATGGGCGATGTTGACATTGTCTATGGGTGGAAAGACGAGGTTGATCAGGGCATCGAGGAGCAGGACATGGACTTGGACGGAGGCGGTGCCTTTATCTTCTCCAAGCCATTCTTTGTTGGCTTCTCTTACACATTTTCCTTCAGAAATGGATCTCAAGTGCTGAAAACCACCTCCATTCCTACCTGCCTTTGTGAGCTATTTACGGCGCACGGTGATGCTAACTTTGAAGGTAAGCTCTGCTTTGAAAAAAATGATTTTCGTAGTTCTATCTTTTCAATTTTGCTTTCAGAAATTGAGCTTGAGGACTTGCGGGTGAACTTGTGCATTGAAATAATAACGCAAAACTTTGCGCCTTCTATTGTGTCCAGCAAGCGTGTCTCAATGGCGTCCAATGAGTGCTGTCCAGAGACCTCTGACACCCTTTGCTTCATCAACAGCACACTGGATGGCTTTCAAGTGTACAAGTACAAGGAGTTTGTGGCGCACATCGAGTACATGATCAGAGACGAGGTGGTCAACATTTCCCACAACTCCTATCCCGTGTCGGCGCGGACGCTGGACATTGTGGTGAAGCACATCAGGGAGAGCAAGAAGTCGCAGACGTACTCTCAAAAGCTGGACAAGGTTGAGCTGAAGTTCATCATTGAGGAGGAGAAGTTTGACCGGTGCCTGGGACAGCTGAAGGACATGCTCAGTGAGCTTAGTTTGCCGGGCAACTTTAAGCTGACCGCCATGGGCGAGTACTTCTACGTGGTCCACCAGACAGTCACGTCAGAGAGTAGTGGACTGAACAGGCCGACGCTCATCTTCACCAGCAACAGGGAGGAGTCATTTGAACAGCAGGAAAACTTTTTGGTCTTTAATGAGGAGCTCTTTGAGGACAGCCCTCAATATGGTACGAGAAGACTACTTCTTTGCTTTTATTTTCTGGTTTTTTCATAACCGTTTTATTCCTGTGCAGAAACGTCGAAAATTGTTAGCGAGTACACGGTGGAGGGCAATCAGAGCTCCAATCTGACGCCTAACTTCTGGCTCATTTTGACGTTCTACAAAACGGACGCGTGGATGTACTTTCACTCTAACCACAGCATCTACCTCTACGGAAGCTCCATCTTTGACCAGCTGCGGCGGTCGATTGAGCGGCTGGTGAAGCGGATCAACCAGATAGTGCTGCTCGAGCGACTCGACGAGACGCGTGAGTGCGAGAATCTGCTGATCACCGTCGAGGACCGGGACCCCTACACGAAGGCGAACATTCGCAGTGCGCTCAACTCGACGCCGGTGACCGCCATCATCGACCGGCAGTATCCGGAGCCGGATCCCGACCCGGAGCTGGAGATGACCGACGACAAGAACTTTAAGCTGGTGAGGAAGAGCTTCGCTCCGGGATCCTTTGCGTGCAGCGTCGTCTGGGAGAAGCACTTTCCGCTGCACCCGCGGCTGCACGGCAAGGACGGCATGTCGGCGATCCGTTCGGTGCTCAGCTCCTTCACGGTGACCAATCGCAACAACCTGTACGTGTACAAGGAGAAGAGCGGCTCCATCTTCTACCTGCGCATCTACGAGATTGAGTGCACCCGCCACCTCTTCAATGACAGCGCCAAGTTCAGCTACGCGGCAGCAACGGCAGCAGCCCTCTCTGACACCTCCTCCAGTGCGACGCTGACGGAGGAGCTGGCCTCGGAGATTGACAGCTGCTACCACTACGATAACATCATCGCCTCGGGCGACGCCATGAACGACTCGATGCACCGAGGTGGTGATTCGGACCGGGAGACGGACCGGGACAGCATCGCCTCCTTCAACAACAGTCCGCTGAAGCCGATTGACCGCCTGACGCAGTGCATTCTCCTCAATGTGCACGGCGTCACCGAGCCGGGCGTCTTCATCAAGGACGACATGGTCATGGCGCTGCAGAAGAAGCTCGACGAGGCGGTGCTGGACAATCTCATTCTGACGCTGACGCGAAACCCGCTCTCCAAGTTCACCTACGAGGACGTCTGCTTCATTCAGAGTCAGAACTCGGCCTTTGACAACTTCTACTTTGTCATCAATGAGAACTACATGCCGTACGTGGCGAACATCAAGGCCTACATCAGGCAGAACCTGTCCACGCTCATGTCCAGTCCGAAGTACACTGACGCCAATCCGGAGTTTCACTTTAAGCTGTTCAAGAATGACGAGTTTCACTGTGTGCTCGATGAGGACGTGTTCATTCTGCACTGTCAGCAGGAGTCCGGGCGGGACAGTCGAGGCGTCGCCTGTGTCATTCTGTCCATTGTCTCGAAGGAGAAGATCACCACCGGACTGACGTCGGCCTTTGTCCTCTCCAAGACCGACGTGAATGACTTTATCCTGGGCAACTTTGACAACATCACCAGCTGCTACTCTCACCAGCAGGAGAACACCAATGCCTCCTTTTACATTAACTTTCAGATTTGGTCCTCAGGGAAGATCGACACTGAAGAGCACCTGAAGCGGGAGCTGATCAACATCATTCGGCAGTCGTTGTGGGACTTTAATTTGGAGTTTAACATCTTTAAGCTGTGCTCCTTTGAGGACAGTCGAGGCAACTTCAACTCTATCAGCGAGCCGACGACGCCAAAGAAGCTGAGTGAAAAGCGAGAGCGACGATCAGGACTGTCGATCATTCAGCAAACGGGCGGCAATTTTGACGACGCAAAGTTCTTCTCTTCGCAGCAGCTGTGGAAGAGGTCTGACGTCAGTTCACCCCACACCGCCAATGTGCCCAGTGCTTCCAAGAAGAACTACTTTGACTTTGAGATGAACCTGGACAAGGTGAACGATCTCTCAGGCAACCTGCAAGAGGCGAAGAACCGAGAGCTGTACTCACTTTCGCGTACCATCAACGTTGCCGTTAAACCGTACCTTGACTTTGGCAGTCAGAAGAACGTCTTTTCGCTGAAAAAGTACTCCTTTAATCTGGTGCAGAAGAACTCCATATCGACCATTATTAAGGAGTTCAATGGCTTCCTCTCCAACTTTGGCGGCGACATGAACGTCGACCTGCTCGTGACCAGTCCACAAAACTACAGTTGCGATCTTGATCTCAACTCGGCAGAGAGTACCTTTGGGGAGAGCAACCACCTGATGATACTGCTTCGACATGAGGCTCTCTGGAGTGCAAAGTACCTTCACGCGGACATGGAGAACTCCTTCACCAGGCTGTACCACAAGCTGAAAAATGAACGGGCAAAGCTGTACTTTCAACCAGTCTTCTCTGCCTCCAACAAGTTCTGGGGCAATGAGAGTAACACAAACTTGAGCGACACGGGTCGTGCCGCTGGTGATGAGCAGTGGATGCGCTGCATCGCTCCCCGGCAAAAGTTTCTTCTGCTCTTTGTTGAAGATCGAAACATTCAGCTGTACCTGTACAACTGGAGCGCCAGCCATGTGACCACCATCGTCGGCCTGTTCTCCAATCTGATCATCTGGCACAACAGTCGCAGTCTACTGCAGCAGAGTTTAATTCTCCAGAAGGCCGGCATTTTCCATCACCTGCCCTTCAAGCGACACAGCTTTGAGGACATTCTGGTGCTGTCGAAGGTCAAACTGAAGGACCTCAGTTTGCCCTCCATCATCAACATTCACCAGCACTCCTTCAGCAAGGAGACGCCCAATTTGGGCTCGCACATCTTTAAGAACACCGACATGCTGCTGAAGCACACCAACCCACTGGACGCCTTTAAGGACTACCAGCAGCAGCACAAGGAGGCGCATAGTCGAAGCGAAACCATCTTTGACCACAAGAACTACTCCTTCATCTTCTCCAGCATCGAGTCGCCTTCAGCGCGGAACCTCTTTGACTGCTTCAATGCTCAGTTCAACTCGCACTACAACACCTACATCAAAGGTAATACTTTTTTCCTCTGCTTTGTTGTGAGCCTGTGTTTCAACCGTTAACAAAAATTTTGGTTTTTTCTTTCAGACTTGAAGGACTTGTCGAAAATGTGGCAGCTGCACGGCTCCAAGCTGAGCATCGCCACAATGGAGAGGATTACCAACTACACGAAGAAGTACGGTCGACTGAGTCACTTCTGCCTGACGCCCTTTCTCTTCAGTCACAAGTGGCGCTACTCGATGGCGATGATTCGCGACCACACACTGCCGCTGGGCAGTGGCCGGGACCGCTCGCGCCACATGTCCGGCGGACTGGCGCTGACCAAGTCGCACAGCATCGACCACGAGTTTGCGCCCTCGGCGATGACCGCCTCCAGCAAGCGCTCCCGCCGGAAGAGCGGTCCGCCGAACATGCTGGAGCACAGCACGCTCGCCCACCGGGTCAACATGGACGAGTGCCTGGACAGTGCCGTCTGCTCCAATTACATTCACGAGTACGTGCAGTACCTGCAGAGTCTGGGCTTCAGCTCTATCAAGTCGCAGAAGAGTGTCCCGCTGGTCACGGCGGGGGCCAACGGGCCCTCGACGAGCACGAGTAGCAACTTTGATCAGCAAGCTTTGGACCGGCGGGGAGAGCTACGCGGCGGCGGTGGCGGTGGCCAGAAGCCGAGCGTCACCTTTAGCAGTCGAAAGAGCAGCAGCTACAGTAAGAATGAGATCATCAAGTTCTACTCGATCAAGACGCTTCCCGGCGGCTTCTTCATCTTTGAGATTGGCTTCTGTGAGCCCTATGTCTACACCTACCTCTACGCATTCGACTTGACGCGATTTTGTTCGTGGAGCAAGAATGACTCCTTCATGGCTCACATGGTTTGTTTTCTGCCTTTTTTCAAGCTGTTTTAGTAAGCTTGATGACTTATTGGATTTTCTTTTACACTAGAACACCACCAACTTTCTGGATGAGCTGGACTCGATCAAGGCTCGCATGCACTTGCACTCTTTCACCTACGACTACCATATGCGAGCCATTCATTCGTACATCTCCGGCAGACAGCTGTTTTTCCATCCTGGTTACCATCTGATTAACTTTCTGGACGATTTCATCAAGTATTACCAGAAGGCGCCCAACTATGCGCGAAATCACGTCTATTCAGGTATGTGCTGTGTGCTTCACCTCAGTGCTTTTTTTATCAAACGCCTTTTCTCTGTAGATGACATTCGTTTTGAGTCGAATCGAATCAGCGCTGACCAGCTGTACAAGTACATTACCGACAATAATAAGCTCTACGAACTGGATGTGATCGAGATGAACTCGGCCATGATTGACCGACTTCCTCTGCTGACCAACTCAAATAAGGAGTGCGTTCTGATTCAGCTTTCTTCACATCGGATCCCGTACGATGACGAGAACAACATTCGACAGGAGGACAACTTTGACGTTGGCGTGCTGATTACCAGTCAGAAGCAGCCCTACAATGCAAACGCGCGTTCGAATGACTACAACAACCTTTGTCTAAAGTTCTTCCTCCTGCTCACCTCTCAACGGGAACTGTTTCCCAAGCTGTCACCTTTTGGCGACAGCAAAGGCGCATTCAAGCCCATTCGCCTGTTGCCCACCACTAGTGCTTCCAACTCACAGTCTCGTAAAAACTCTGTTCCAAAGGCTCCCGATTCAATGGAGATGCGACTGCCCTCTTCCAATTATCCCTCGCCCTTTTCCGCTTATCAGCGACCATCATTTGCTTCAACAGCATCTCAAGACGACCAGGCATCTAAAATGGGGTACTCTGGCATCTGCGATGAGAAGATCAACTATCTGGGGTACTTTAATGCTCACGAAATTGTCATGGGAAACGTACTGACGCAGATGGTGCTTAAAACGAAGGAACATTTAAAGCGAATCATCACTCTGGCAGAGATTGACTGCCGGCGAGATCGTCTGTGGAATTCGCTCATTCCCAGCAGTAGCGAGCAACAGCGCAGTGACTATCCCATGTCAATGGAGGAGCTCAATGAGCTACTGCTGCTGGTAAAGTCCATTCGTCTGGACGACTACGACATCACACTGTCGGAGTTTTACGCCTTCAACTATCCCTGGTACCGAAGTCTGGCGCAGAAGCTGGAGCTCAAGTTTGAGTTTACCCATCGCAAGTTTATTGCAAAGGACAACAACGCTCACTGCAAAATGGTATAGCTATTTGGTTACGTGTGTCACTTTAACTCTAACAACTTTTTTTGTTAAACTTTTTCAGGCTTTCTTCAAAAACAACTGCAAAGACTGCTTCATTCTGTTTGAGCTGAAAAACTCAGTTCCTTTTGTGGACTTTAAGATTGTCTTTAAAAAGCCACACGACACGGAGATTGACTACAGCTTTCTGGAGCACTGTAACCCGCAGTATCACGAGCTCGTAGAGGATTTTATCAACGCCTGCACTTCGCACATGTGGAGTGCCATGATGTCATGAGCAGGTCATGTCACTGACAACGCTGGCCCACACCTTTGCATGTTTGCCTCTTTTTCACCAAAGTTCTTACAATGTGATCAACCTCATAGTCTTCATTCGTTTCTTCAGCATCTTCTAATCGACATATTTTTCTAAATTTAAAAACACTTTATATTTTTCAACTCTACGATCCGCTTCCTTCAGGCTAAAACGTATATTTTTGTTATACAAAAGTAGCTAGCTAGTAACAAATTGTGATTTTATAAAACAAAGTAGTACTGGTGAACAGGTTTTAGTAAACTACTACTAATAAAAATTAGTAATAACAAAAAGTTGAAAATCAAACGAAACAAAAACTGCACTAACAGCAGCAGAGCCAGTGGACAGGCTGCAGTAGAAAGAGAGAGCGCAATTTGCTTACTTTTTGGCCACCGGCCCGGGAGGGGCTGCTTCGGCGGCCTTTTTCTCCTGGGTGCCTCCCTTCATCTTCCACTTCTGCAGCTGAGACTGGACGGTCTCCTTCATGGACTCGGAGGAGGCGGCACGACCTCCACCTCCGCCACAAGCGCCACCACCGCCGCCGCAAGCCTTTCCCTCCTTCATCTTCTTCAGCTCCTCATTGTCGCGTTCGTGCTCCTTGATGAGCTTCGCAATGTCGGCAATCTCAGAGGGAGTGGCCTTGGCGCCGGCGTTCTTCACAATGCCACTGCTAGTGCTGCTGCCGCCGCCGCCGCCGGTGTTCTTGGCGCAGCAGCCGACACCGTTGCCGGCGACCTTGCCACCGCCGCCGCCGCCGCAGTTGACTGGCACTGCGGCCACGCAGTCCTTGCCGTCCTTGCAGACGCTCAGCTCAATGTCCGGCAGGCCTTTGCCGTCCTCGCTGCTGTGCACGATGTACTGCACGGCGGCGTTGGGAGTCTTCAGCAGCTCAGTGAAGGAGGTGCCTTCGCCTGCGAAAGTTACAGAAGAAAGTAGTAAGAGTGATTGATAAAAAAGAGTGAATATATTCTTACGGTTCTTGGCGAAGCAGCTGCTGCCACTCTGTTTGGCGCACTCTTTGCCTGAAGAGGCAGTGCCACAGGAGCAGTTGATGCACTTGCAGTTGGGAGTGCAGGTACAGACGCTGTTCTTGCAGGGGTTGTCCTTTGACTGCGACATGCTGAAATTAGTTTTGAAAGTCGTACAAAGTTGAAGACAATTTGAAAACGGTTTCACACTGACAAAATGAGTAAAAAGACGCAATTGCTGATGACTGTAATAGAGTAGTGATGAGTTGGACCTGTTTGCAACAATCAAGACAAGAAAAGTTGCATACGTGGCGTAGAACTATTCAGAAATGGTAGCGGTGAGCTTTTCAATAAATGAATGTCCTTTACGTTACACTTGTCAAATTGAGTTCTCAACCTTGAAGTGACAAACACAAACTGATCAAAAACTATCTGCACTTTTCATACTTTTTTTCATCTACAACCATGAAGTTTTTCCACCTAGGAGGTGTTGGCTTTTGGATGATGTTGATTATAGGCAGTACTACCTTGGTCACTGTTATAACTGCCAACAGCATCAACAACAAAACCTTTCCAGTGCATCAAGGCCACCAGCCGAACTGCGCCAGCCCGATGCCCATCGCCAGCAAGTTCTTTGTCCTCAGCGACCTGCTCTTTTTCACCAGCAACGGCGAGTACTTTGAAACCTTTCGCGTGATGAACCTCAGTTCCGGAGAGAGCACCACCGAGCTGTCCGTTTCCAATCTGCTGCAGGGCATCTCCATGCAGTCCCTCCTTTGGGCCTTCCTCTACGACCCTGCCGGGGTGAACTGCCGCCTGAAGGGCATCCCCGAGCCGGTCCCCTTCGACCCTGATCGCTACTGCGCCCGAGTGGTGAACCTGCGTGGTCTGGTGATGGCGCGCCTCTCCAACCAGACGATGCTCTTCCTTCGCTCCAACAACGGCAAGTTCACCTCGATGACCGACGCCAACAATTACATTGAGATGCACGCCCTGGTGAAGCACCTCGACCAGTACGGTCTGACCAGCTCGCTGACCTTTGTGCAGAAGAGCAATCACTTTGTGAGCACCCACTACGGTCGACACGCGCAGATTTGCATCACCACCGTTATGCACCAGAAAAAGTGTAAGTGTCCATTTGATCAGTGCTGATCACTACTGTTTTGTCTCACTCCAATTCCAATTCCAATTCTAACTCAGACCCGGTGCCGTTGCCAATGATGGCCGAACTGCTCACTGATGGCCTCTTTGTCACCGAGTGTGCTCCCTCGCAGCGCTCCTACACCTCAGTGGCCGATCTGCACGGCGTTCTCTTCGCCATCACCCACATTGGAAATGTCGATCTGATTCAGTACCAAAAAGGCGCCTTCAAGATCATTCAGTCGGTAAGTGGCGAGCACATTTTTTGTTTTGATAAGTTTAACAGTTGAAACCCCCTGATGTGGTTACTTTTCCAATCCGCAGATGAACGAGAAGGAGTTTCTGAACTGCTACGGCAAGTCGCCGGCAGTCATGACGGGCCACTACGACTCTGAGGTGGATTTGGTGCTGGAGAATGGCGCCCAGTGGGAAAGCGTCCACTCGGTGATGGCTCTCCAAATCAGCAAAGCCGTCAAGGAGCGCTCAATGGTGGGAAGTGGCGAGGTGCCGGCCAAGGCGAAGGAAAAGGCAGAGGTGGCGAGTGGCGGTGGAGGCCACTTCTGGAACCTGGTCGCCATCTTCACTGTGATGGCCGTCGTCGGCTTCGTTGGCTATGTCGTCTACAAGGATGACAGTAAGGAACACCTTTTTACCTGATTGAAAATTGCTCATTTCTCACACCACAACTTTCTTCAGTGCCCGATGTTTCGAACCTGATTGATCAGCTGTCATCACTGTACCGTGGCAAAGCAAACGTGGGACGACAGGCTGCCGACGCAAACGACGATGACGATGACTCGGATAGCACTCCCGCTCCCAAAGTGATCAATCGCCAGGATCCGAAGATGCTAATGAGTTTCCACTCATCGCCGCCGTCTGCCTCTTCCCGTGCCACCTCAATGACCTCGGTTGTTGAAAATGCTGAAAACCTGATGGCCGGTCAGGCAGTGTAATTTTACTGGATGGTCAGATCTTTTAATTTAAATGGCTGTAATTAGTTGTTGGCAACATGTAAACGCAGAACTTTAAATATTTTTACAGCACTATTATTGAAACTCAAATGAGGGAAATACGTCTTTGATTTGTGGCAGAACGGCACGGATGTCCTCCTCAGATTGAACTGCCTTGAGAGAGGATAGCAAAGCCTGCAGTCGATGAATTTCCTTGTTGTACTTTGTTTTGTTCCTTCTATTGCTATCGCTGTCTTTAACTGTCTCCAGTTCGGCGATATAGTTTTTGAGCGATTTTTTCAGTGGTTTCAACGTTTGTTCATTTACCAATTTAATAAAGATAGCATTCTTTAGCTGTGCTTTCATCTCCATTCCACAGTCAATTTGGTGTTTCAGCTGTTTTTCAGCATCAAGAAGCTTGTTAACTTTGGCTTCTTTTTTGCCAATTTTAATCTGGTAATAAAACAAAAACCTGTCAGTTTTAATAAGGGCAAAAGCTTCAAATAGACGTACCTTTAACTGGTGCAATTCCTCTGACAACGTGTCTAGCTGGCGGTCCAGATCATTATGTTGATGGATGTTGATTACTTCTATCTGAAATCGCTGTGTGAAAACAGCCTCGAAGGAGTCCGGCTGCTCTTTTTCCGTCTGCAGAAAGAGCTTAAAGAACTGCTGATCATCAGGCTGCATCAACCATAGAGGCACTGAATTGATGTTATCCTGGGCCAGAAATGAGCTGCTTTCAGACTTGCGCCCCACTTGGGTTCGGTGTTCAGTTTGCAGGCGACGGAAGGGGATGACGACCTCCATGAGAATTTGTTTCAGAACACTCAACCACCACCTCATGTTACTGGCTACTGTAAGCAAACTCACAGAAGTGGTCGTCAGTTTGATTGAATGTCCGTTGTTTTTCACCCCTAAATTGTCCAGGTGCCGATTGATTTCCATTACGTTTTTGTCCACTAAGTTGTTCATGTTGGATCTGTTGATGTTGGTGTTCAGTTCTATCTTGTACTGGGGAATGGCATTGAAGATGAACTGGCAGAGCACAAACATGTTCTGTGGGTTTGGATTTCTGGATAGATTGTAGACAAGGCTAGGATTTTCTAGATTTTCTAGGTCGTTTAACAGGGCATCCACTTCATCATACAAATGGTTGAGACCACCGTCGATGGTCCTGTTGTTGTGGGTGTTGTTGTTGAAGGTGTTGTTGTTGTGGGTGTTGTTGTTGAAGGTGTTGTTGTAGTGGGTGTTGTTGTTGAAGGTGTTGTTGTTGTGGTCGTTGATGTTGTTCACCAGACGCCTACTCGGTGTAGGTTTTTGTCCAAAACCAAAAGCCATTGGAAACACAGGTTAATCCACTCTGTAAAAAAGCGTTTTTTGTCAACTTTACGCTTAACGCAGCAGTGAAGCAGCTGTTTGTTTATGTAGGCTGAGAATGAAGTCATTTCAGAGACCCGCCGCTTGGAGCTCTACCCGTCTTTTTAAATCTCTAGAATTGGAGGCACAGTGTTTCTTGTACTGCACAAGAGTGTTTCGCAGATTGCGCAAGCGCCACCAACAAGTGTTGGCTGTCCCTCAAGGCACTGTTCTCTCTCTCTTTCAATCTGTTGGTGCGACGCAGATCAAAACACAGCAGCTGCTGTACTGTCTAATGTGGGTTTGTTTTGATTCCAAACGAAGCACGCACCAAATAACTACGACTTTGCTTAGTTTTCACTTTGACACTTTTTTGCCCTTGATGGCCACTTCAGAGCAGCTTCTAATGGATCAACCCACCAAAGTGCCGTCTTCTTCAGCTGTTGTCACTAGTGAGAGCTCAGAATGGCCTGGAGCAGTTCTCAGGGGACTAGAGTCTGGTAAGAGTTTAAAAGCTCATGGTGACCTGAGAACGCTTTCAAAATGGCCTTTTTTTGCAGGAAAACGCATGCAAGTTCATGCCATGCAAACCGTTGGCCCAGCTCTGACGGCCGTTTCCATGGCATATGATACCTATCACCTGGCCACTGCTCTGCAGGAAGACGTACAGCACTACCGAAAGTTGAGTCAAGAGATTGAGAAACTCCAAAAGACGGTTGAGAAAATTCAACGTAGAGTGGAGCAAAAAAACTTGAATGATTTACAGAGACAGAAAGCTGAAAATGCCCTGCACAGGTACCAGAATGAACTGTTGCTGCTGAAAAACTGTCCCAGCAAGGTTTGATGATTCGTTGAGCATTTGATGAGTGAGATGAGCAATTTTGTTTCAATGATAGGTACCCTCAAACACAATCCGAGCTTCGGGAAGTATTGCCTTGGGGTGGGCTGCAGGCCTGGCTGGGGGATCAGGCGGCGCCTATGCAGGTGCACACACCGGTGCCTACCTGGGCACACTGGCGGGCGGACTGCCTGGAATGGCCATTGGTGCCATGGCCGGAGCGGTGATTGGCGCCTTCAGCGGAGGCGTCATCGGCGGCACTTTGGGCAGTTCCGGCGGGGAACTGGTCGCGGAAAAGGGCCTGGAAGCCATCATCAGAGTGCCACTCGATTGCGAGGTCGCCCTGGATGCTACTGACTGGGTGGAGATCGATGACCAGTTCGATGTGCTGGAGAGAGATCCGGGTGACTGCCAGCTGACGATACTCTTTGGCGAGACTAACTAGACTTTCTCATAGCAACCGACAAACATCCACTTATTATTGTTCGACTTCTAACTGTGATTTTACTTGTAAACGTCAAAGCTTAAAGCTGCATCTACTTGAACTCATAGAAGTCAAACTGCTTCAAGGTGTCAATGAGGGTGCACTTGGCCAGCAGCTCTGGCCGGTACTTGCGATTGCCCTCACGACGGACGACAAAGGCAGTCAGGCCGGCCATGGACGCCTGTTTGGCCTTGTTTGGACTGTCCGTCAGGTAGAAGAGATTCGCCGAATCGCGTTCCGTCAGTGAGAGCACAATCTGCCGGTACCGTTGTGCCTGGTACTTGAAGCTGCCGAAGGCGTTGAAGCCACAGGTCAGGTGACGGGTCAGTCGGTCACCGGCCTCGCTGGCGCCCAGAAACAGTCGTTGTATTTCCCACGGACCGGAGGCGAAGGTGTAGATCTTTATGTGCAGCGGTGGACCGGCCCATCGACTGAAGCACTCGAGGACGTCATCGAAAAGCGGCGGCTGGAGGACCCGTCTCGTGTAGCCGTCATTCCACAGTAGATTGTTGATGCTCTCCAGAGGACCGTTCATCAGGTTGTTCTGCTTGCGGAAGGTCACGTTGGCGACAATGGCATCGACCACTGCTTCTCGAGCGTTGACGGTGGAGGAAGGAGCTGGTGACGATGCCTCAGCAGCTGCAGTTGCAGGCAGAAGATCAGGCATCTGCGGGTGACTTGCCTTCTCCTCCCGAGTTTGCTTCTCCAGCAGTGTCAGCCAGCTCTTCAGTTCGGCGTTTGGCTCGTCCAGATGTGCCATCAGGTACTCCTTGAGGTGGATGTCAGCGTAGGTGAGCAGGTCATTGCGAAAGCTGTACGGCGTAATGACGCCCCAGATGTCGGTGAGAATTTTGAAGGGCTGTCGCATGTGAAGTGTGCGTGGAACCGAGGATGGCGGGTTCGATTTGGCGACCTGCTGCTTCTCGGTGGGCTCTTTTGCTGGGCTCACCACAACCGGGCCAGATTTGGGAGAAATCAAAGGCAAATCGGGTGTTTTAGAGACCACTCGCTTACTTTCGCCATCATTTGACTTTTGTCCCTGTTCCATTGAAGCGATAGCAAGTGCCAGTAGATAAAAAAAATTGTAGCAGTGACATAATCAAACTTATTTGCTTTGCATAAAACAACCTAAAAAGTCGAATTTGTTACTCCACGTCACCAGTTTTCGAACATTGTAGATCACACATTGTTTCAACAGACAATGACCACGTCTCGCATTGATTCACACTTGTTTCACTACTCACTTGTACCATCAACACACACCAGCATTCATTCATGATGGACAAGCAGCAACCGAACAAGCAGGAGGACAGCAAAAACGCCCTTCAGGTCGGCAGCAAGTTGGTGAAGACGGTGGAGAAGGGGCTGCAGATGCAGCTGAAGAGTGCCACCACGGTGGTGAAGTTACCGCGAATACCAATGGGTGCCGCGAAGGGCAGCAGCATTGGTCCCGAGGACTCAACGGCCAGTCAGGGCAGCATCAGCAAACAGCAGTCGGCAACGATTGGCCGCAGCAGTGTGGCGGCAGGGCGGAACGCCTCAACGTACTCGGCGGCCAAGTTCTCGCCAATGCCCGGGCTGGATGCAGTGGACAGCACCGTCAGCATTGGCTTCAATGACAACAACGCCGATCTCGATGCCACACAGACGCTCATCATTCGCGACGGCCCGGAGCTGTACAAGCGCATTCTGAGCACGGCAGTGGGCTTTGCGATTCGTTGTCCACACGGGAAGATGCCGCTGGCAAAGGTGAAGGACCACGTCGGTCACTGGCTGCCCTTTGCCTACGTCTCGGAGGGCGACAGGTTGCTAGACACGGCCGCCGATGTGTGCACCTTCATCGTTGAGGACCTTCAGAAGTAAGTCTATTAAACTGAGCAGATTTACTCAATGTTTTTTAACATTTTTTTTCACTTTTTGTAAGGCATGAAGAGCGAGCTCTCAAAACTGCAACTACTGCTGCTGCTGCTCCTTCGGCCGCAAGTGCACCAGCAAGTACCATCACCAACACTACCCGAAAGAGCTCCTCTGAAAAGGGAAAGAGCCGGTGTGTCAGTTTTCTGGTCAACTTTCAGCTGTTTAGCACCTACCGCTTTCAGATACCTGACGGCGAGGTGATCAACCGCTACATTTACCTCGCCCAGTGGACAGTGGGAGGTTCTAGTGAGTCGCCTTCGAAGCACTCACCAGGACCATCACCGCCACCGGCATCCAGTCCACCAACGACAAGTGCGAGTGTGCCCCGCTGCTGCAAGGACACCAGCAACGTCCAGTGGATCTCCATCGACAGCATCGTGGCGGAGGCGAGGCAGAACAGTCCAGTGCAGCCACTTCTGGACCACTTATGGGGCTACGAAGTGGCCATGGTGGCGCCCGCTTTGCAGCTGCAGTCGCCACCAGTCGGCACATCGTCGCTGCAACAACAGTCGCTGCCGTACGTGACGCCGGTGCTGCAGGAGTTCTCCAGCTCTGAGGTGATGAAGTACCTTTCCCGCCAGCGACAGAATCACTCCACGGCCAGCTTCTGTCAGATGCTGCACGAGGCCAAGTTCACGGAGGCGGACGTGATCAAGATCTACTGCGACTACGTGCAGCACTGCTTCCCCTCGGCGACGATGACCTTCTGCTCCTTCTACGAGTACTTCACCAAGATTAGCTTCCTTCAGTTTGACGACGGCTCGCTGCGCAACGTCTTCCGCGCGATGAACTTCAAGAACAAGCACCACATGCTCTTCAATGAGTTCCTCCTCGGCCTAGCCGCCCTCGATTCCAATGTGCCCAACTCCAAGCTGCGCTTCACCTACATCTTTCGCTACTACGATCGCAATGCTGATGGCTTCCTCGACGAGGAGGACTTCAAGCGACTGGTGGGGGACATTCGCTTCAAGGCGAACCTCTCCTCTGATCCGGCCGAGCTGGACAATGACGTCAAGTCGCGACTGGCCATTCTCAAGCTGCTGGACGACTCGAGGCGCATCAGCTACAAGGCCTTTCTCAACGAGGCCTGTCACATTGGCGGCATCATGCACCTTTTCCGCACGAACAAGGCGATCCTCGAGGCTGTCCACTCTCGCCAGGCATACGAGATCATCGTCAACAAGTACGGAAAGCCGTTCAGCCGTTACCAGCTGGGCACCTGCGCCAAGTGCCGCCCAAAGAAGTACAGTCTGGCGTACCACGCCGTGCGGATCAACGTTCAAAATCGAGTGGAGAACCCCAAGGCGCTGGTCAATCTGAGCTGCGGTGAGCTGGACCGGAATCTGCAGTTTGTGGAGCGAGCCAATGAGCAGGAGTTGAAGCACTCCATTGAGGTGGTCTTCAATGAGAGCGAGGTGGCGAACAAGGTGCTGGCGCTCATTCGAAAGATGGCCGATCTGGGTCGGATGTCAGCCGAGCAGAAGAAGGAGGTGAAGCGACAGGTGGCCGCCGGGCTGACGGTGGAGCTCATTAGGAAGCTCTGCAAAGAGGTGACCTCTATCCTCCTGGTTGAGCCTCGTCTGCTGAAGGTAAATGCGCCCTGCTTCGTTTTGGGCGACCTTCACGGCAACATTGACGATCTGCTGATCTACGAAGACCAACTGTGGCCGCTGGCGCCGATGGCGAACGCACCGAATGTGCTCTTTCTAGGTGACTACGTCGACCGGGGCGACTACGGCATCGAGGTGGTCTGCTACCTCTTCGCCATGAAGATTCTCGCGCCCACCAAGTTCTTTCTTCTTCGTGGTGCACACGAGATTCGGGACGTCCAGAGAAAGTTTTCCTTCTACCAGGAGTGCAAGAACAAGTAAGCCTAGAATTGATTTAGTTGGTAGTTTTCTCTCTCGTTCTGACTTCTAAACCTATTAAGATACTGCAAATCGTCCTCTGACACGAACATCGTCTTTGAGGCATTCAACGGCGCCTTTGACCACCTGCCAATTGCTGCCGTCATCGACGAGTCAATCTTTGCCGCCCACGGAGGCATTCCCTTTTCGACCACAAAAATGGAGAGCATCTTCAAAATTCCCTGTCCACTGGTTGACCCTTACTCTCAGTCAAAGATAGCGTGGGAGGTAAGAACAGACTTCAGTCTCTTAAGCCTCATTAACATCATCATTACCATTATCAGATATTCTGGTCCGACCCAATCACCGACGCCCAGTACAGCGAGCTCTGTCAGGTGAATCCCGCCAACTTAGCCAATGACTGCTTCCTGCCGAACACTGTCCGCGGGACGGCGTACTACTACACCGAGAAGGCACTGCAGAACTTTCTAAAGGCCAATGAGCTGTCGCATGTGATCCGAAGTCACGAATTCGTCCTGGAAGGCTACCGCTTCCACCACTCCGGCCAGTTGATTACGGTCTTCTCCAGCAGTAGATACTCTGGCTACCCGAATCGATCTGCCTGCGTCTTCGTCGACAGCCGTGACGCCGAGGGCTTCCTCAAAGTCATTGCACTAGAGACCTATGATGTAAATGCTGCTGTTTAATTAATTTATAATAATTACTATATCGTTGAGGAGAGTTTTGTGTAAATACATTGTAGAAAAAAAATCAATCCGTTATCCGTTGTTCTTGATGTAATTTGAATAATGTGCACGCTAAGTAAAAACACAGATGCGAGCCAAGACATTTTGTTTAGTACATTGATTTTGTCGAGCGCTCCAAAAACAATCGGGTTTTGTTTAGTTCAGAGTTGATGGTCTTCACGCGAGGGTCATTGATGTCAAATGTTTTACAATCTAAAAGGTACCCAGAAATAACGTCCAGTGATTTGGACATGAAGTAGTCTCTGTAGAAAAAGAAAGAATTGTTTAGTTTTTGTGATGCCAAGCAAACGCAATAACGGAAACAGAAGCCTACCGTTCAGATGAGCTCATGTGGCAGTGTCCAAGTTGATTGATGAGATAGATGAGGATTTGCAGTAGATGAATCGGGTCAAGTGTTGCTCCATAGACGCGCGCCTTGTAGATTTTGTGGTAAATCTCAAAGAGCTCAACTAGTCGCATGTTTAGCTCAAGCAGTGTTTCTGCCAGCCAATACGGCTCAAAAGAGCTGGACTGAGTGGCCGTTTCCAGGATGTTGATGATCAATTCTGCAATGATCAAGAGAAGAAAAGTAAGCACCGTTGCTCATCTAGTCTTAAACATTCTTACCGATAGGAAAGTATTTGTCCGTATTAAGGTACAGACTACCCAGTTCTCGAATCTTATTCTTCAGCAGGTTCTTCTGCGTTTCAGGCTCCTTGTTCGCCACCAGCATCAGCTCCTTGTCAATGATGTTTCGCCAGATATTCTCAATTAGATTCAAATCTTCATGGCCAGCGCAATGCAAAATTTTGAGCTGGCACTCGAACAGCTGAAACGGCTCGGCAAAGTCCTTGTACAGCGTAGTCACATTATGCAAACTTGAGTTGAGCACTCTAATGGCGTCCTCGTAGTGCTGCGGCTGTGGAAGCTTCTCAATGCTGTCCAGCAGCTGCATCTGAATGCGCGCCACTTCCATCTTCTCCTCGAGAATGTGCAGAAACTCGCCGGCAGAGTTGAGCTTTCCAAAGGAGGCGCCCATCAGCCGAGTGTCCAGGCTCTTCATGCAGACAATGGCTCGCGAGAGGTACTCAATCCGCTTGACCAGACTGATGTCAGTGCTCTGCTGGTCGGCCAGCTTGGACAAGATTTGCGCCGCCGCGTTGAAGTGCCCGTTGCGCTCGTAGAACATCCACAGAAAGTCCATCAGGGCAATTGAATCCTGCAGCTCGGTGGTCTTCTCCTTGAGGAAGTTCTCCAGATAGGAAGACTTAATCTCCAGCAGCTTGTCATTCTGCCCGTGCTCATAGAGCCAGTTGTACAGTGTATAGTGAAACAGTTCATCACTGGACTGCGTGGCCAGACGGAGAATGGTGTTGGCGTGCGCCTTGGCCGCGTCCGGCGTCAGGAAGCTTTGCGAAGGGTCAGGCGTTCGAGGGCTGAGCACTGCCTTACTCTGCTGGCACAGGCGGCCGTAAATTTCCAGCAGCAGGTTGAAGCACTCCAGACGAGCGTTGAACGCCATCTTGCCCTGCTGGTCGTCCATGTGCTCCTTGTTCTTGTAGTAGTGAAGGGCAATATTTTGTGGATCACAGTTCTGGGCAGTGGTCAGGCAGATGTCGACGATGGCCTCGTACCAGTGAACGGTCTGGAAGAGCTCGCAAATGGCCGCCAGGTTGATTCGAGCGCCAATCTTCTTGCACAGCTCTAGTGCATTCTCCAGGAGCACCTTTCGGTCGTTTTCATTAGTCAGCGACCTTGCCTTAATCACCATCTCATGGGCCTTGGCGTGGAGAGCGTTTTCATTTTTGTAAATCGACGGACACAGGTCCTGCAGCCGTTTGTTGATGATATCGGTGGTAGAGTTGTCCTCGATGAAGCGACGCACCAGAGCACTGGCAAGAATGGTCGTCATCTCACTTCCAAAGACAATCAACTCCTGGAAGGTCATGTTCGACAGCTGGGTCTGCTTATCCTTGAGCAGCGTCGAGACGATAACGTGAAACTGATGCACGCAGAGCAGCTTCCAGAGATTGAGCACCTCCACGCAGTGCTGTATCAGATTGAACAAGCCAAAAATCAACTGCCGTTCAGTGGCCTGAATGTCGCCAAAGACAAAGGGAGAGCGCGTCAGGTTGGTGTGGTACTTGTCCGACTCGGGCTGAGAAAACTTCATATTGCTCCGCAGAAAGTTGCACAGTGATGAAAGGCGAAGGAGGTAGACTTTGATCTCATCAATGGAGATATTACTTGCCAGGTGCTCTTTGGTTGCACCTTCCGGTGAAACGGTAACTTTGATGCTCACGGTTTTCAACTTCCAGATGGGCCGAATGATGCGCGAAAAGTAGATAAACAAACCACGGCATTTGAGCGAATAGCTCGGCAACTGTACATTAGGGTGGACAATGAAGTTTGGATTCTGAGCCTGCATTTGAGGCGTTGTCTGCGGCGACATATTCTGGACATACTGCTGCCTGATGGGACTGAGTGCGAAGGATGTGTCCGTCGAGCGTGGAATGCTCATTCCGGGAGACAGCATAAAGTTGCTACCATCACCACCCGGCGAAGTTGGGTTCGAGTTTGGCGTGGAGACAACTGGTTTGTTTGCTTGAAGCGCCTGAATATGTTGATTGTACGCCGCCGAGGGAACAATTGGATCGCTTCCATAGTGGAAGAACGCCGATGTGGCCCACTCAATCAGCCTTTCTTCGCCTGGGGGATGCGAGTCGCAGGCAATGATCAGCGCAACAGCACAGGCATTGGTCTGTGGTGAGCTGTGCAGCAGGAAGAAGGACTTTACAGCTTCATTATCATAGCCCTGGTTCTCCATTAGAAGTTGCTTTAGCTGGTCGACAATGCGAGGCTTGTAGCCAACAATGACGCCCTGTGTGGTGAGAAAGACAAACTTTTTCGGCGCTTCAATGTGCTGCGTGACAGTCGACGGCGCCTCCAGAGCAAAAGTTTTGTTCTTAACAAACACACATTGATATGGCTTAAATTCGACCACCTTGGCCTCTTCTGCCATTGACCAGATCTTATTGTTCAGTGGAATGATGGAGAAAAGCTCGCTCAGCTCGGTGTTGAAGGCGAAGGTATCGTTGCTGAGCGCCCAGAGGGTGTCTTTGTTATCAAAGGATGAGATGAAGATGAAATTTCCCCGCTTGTAGTAGGACATGTGAACTGAACTAGGTCGATGGGAGAGTGAGGATGCGGCGAATCCAGGCGGCAGTCTGATGTGCATCAGTGTCAGTGAAAAGGGACGCATCTCGGGTGAATTTAGGGCCGTGGTTGTAAAGTAGAGCCGTACACCGGTTTGCGTGACCGCCACCAGGTTGATGTGAATTGACTCAGACTCTTCAATGGCATTGATTGAGACAATCTTCTTGAAGTTCACCTCGTCAATGGTACGCGCAACTGACTGCGCTTCCTTCGCTATGGAGCTGACACTTTTGTAGAATACGCGAGAGGCCGATTTGCCATCAGTTCCTAGATCGAAAACTTCAATATCGCCTTCTTCGCTTAAGGTGAAAAGAACATTTCGTGTTTTGTCCACTTCAATTTGAACAATGACAGCTGTAAAAAAAGATCAGATAAGTAACCGTTACAGTTCAACGAGTCACACTAGTTCACTTACAAGTATTATAAGTCTTGAGAATTTTCGGAACTAAAAATGAAAATGCGCTAGTGGAGTGATTGATCTTTCGGCACTTTCTTCCGAACCAGCCGTTATCAGCCTGGTAAGTGATCTCATAAAGACAGCCATCGCTTCCACCGAGAAATATTCTTCCGTCCTCGGTGCCTTTGATGACTTTAATCTCAATGTTATCAGTTGGAATTGTAAAGATTGGCTCAGGAATGACGAGAAGATCGCCCATATCGTCGGCATTGTCGATATCGCTAAATGTGATTCCTAGTAAAGTGATCTCGTCAAACGTCACTAAAACCAAGATGTATTTGATGTGTGACTTGAAAACACCTAAACACAATGAGCCGTTAGTTAATGTAAAATGTAAATTTTGCAAAAACATACCTTCTCTAGGCTTGACAAAACCAACGTTGGTGATCAGACGAGATAATGCATCGTAGTACGCTACATCTGTCCCCGTGTCGTACTTCCACAAATAAATGTTGGTGTCAATGGCAAGCCATGCTCGGCCAATTTCGGTGAATATGCCCATCTCACAACGTTGAACCATTTCTATAAAAAACATAAGCAAATTAGTAAATCAAACGTTCAGAGGTTGATTGAAAATACTCACGTCCAAATTGATCAATAAGCATCTTTGGTAGAGGAATATTTTTGAGACCAACGAACTGTGATAGAGTTTTAAGGGAGTTCCCAAACTCTTCCAGATTCGGGTAGTCGACATCTTGAAGGCCCGATATTGAGACGCCTGAGTGAGGTGACAAAGGTTACAAATTAAAATACTGAACTTGCTTCAACATCGGTCATTGGAGGCATTGTTTACCTTGCGACAGCTTCAGCGTGTCCGCCAGCTGCGGAAAGCAGGAGTCTTGCTGGAGGAAGGTGTCAACGAAGTTGGTGATTACTTCCAAGATGTTGGAGGTATCTGGTGCGGCCATGGTGGGGTAATCGACGCCAAAGTCAGGTAATGCCGGCATGATTTGCACTCACATCGGCAACAAGCGCGAGAATATAAAGCAATTTTTTTTATGAAAAAAGCCGATGGTTTTGTAGCCAGGTGTACCCGTCGTAAACGACGCTACCGCCTTCACCACCACGTGCAACTCGTCTGTTTATGTTTTTGCAGGTTTCTTTTTCATTCTTGTTGATCTTTAAACTGTGAACTGCGTTTCTAGAAGTAGAAAATGCCCAAAGTAAAGTCGGCAAAGAGTTCAAGACAGCATAATGAAATCCAGAAGCAGGGTATTCAGTTCAACAAGACCTTTGGTCAGCACATTCTCAAAAATCCCCTTGTTGTGACTTCTATGATTGAAAAGGTAAGGTTTTGTGAAAAAAAGATGTGTTCTTTTCTAAACTGATCACTTTTTTGCAGGCTGCTCTAAGGCCGAGTGATGTGGCACTGGAAATCGGTCCAGGTACTGGTAACATGACTGTGAAGTTGCTGGAAAAGGTCAAGAAAGTGGTGGCATGTGAAGTCGACCCTCGGATGGTGGCCGAGTTGCAGAAGCGAGTTCAGTCAACGCCATTTCAGGCAAAGCTGACCATTTTTCAAGGCGATGTCCTCGAGAGAGAGCTGCCCTTTTTCGACGTCTGCGTCGCCAACATGCCCTACCAAATTTCATCGCCTTTTGTCTTTAAACTCCTCCTGCACCGACCCTTCTTTCGATGTGCCGTTCTCATGTTCCAGCGAGAGTTTGCCCAGCGTCTTGTGGCCAAGCCCGGTGACAAATTGTACTGTCGATTGTCGGTAAACACACAGCTCCTAGCACGCGTTGATATCATCATGAAGGTAGGCAAAAATAATTTCAGGCCGCCGCCTAAGGTTGAATCATCAGTAATTCGCCTGGAGCCCATAAACCCACCTCCTGATATCAACTACAAAGAGTGGGACGGTCTGCTGCGAATTTGCTTCCTTCGCAAGAACAAGACGCTCTCCGCACTGTTCAACTTTTCCTCCATCTGCGACATGTTGAAGCACAATTACGAAGTCCACTGTTCGGTGAACAATGTGCCCATTGAGAAGGACTTTAACATGAAGGAGAAGATTGACCTGGTGTTGAAGGAGAGCGGCTACGAGGGCAAGCGAGCCCGCTCAATGGACATTGACGATTTTTTGCTGCTGCTGTGCGCCTTCAATAAGCACAACATTCACTTTTCATGAGAAAAATATTTATTCTGTTACTGTACTTGGAAATAAAAGACAATCTTCCTTTCTTTCTACTTTTGCTTGTCCATGTACTCCTTAATGGCTTTGATCAGTGACTCTGGCACCCCATTGCGGCACTTGATGATTCGCGGCTTGACCCCATCTGAAGAGTGAATCGTCTGAATCTCCTCTGGCTTGGTCACTGGCTGCTGCTGATCCTTTGCTGTCTGCTTGACGCCATGTTTGCTCTTTTCGGTCTTCTTCGTGGCGGTGTGCGGCTCAGTGGCCTGCTTGGTAACCGGCTCTGCCGCAGCTAGAACCTGTTCATTTGGGTTCACGAAGAACTGCACATAGTCACTGGGCAGTGGCATTGGGCTGTCCACCTGAGGGGCAGTAAGAAAGGCTGGTGCAGTGGCGGCGGGGGCAGTGATCATGGCAGTAGTAGTCTTTCCACCTTCCTCATTACCAGCCACTTTGCCTGCAGGCATCTCCCCCTTGCCGTCACCAGCTTTGCCAGGCTTCTCCACTACCATTGGTGCACCCTTTGGTGGTGCTGGTGGTGGTTGCTTGCCATGGTCAGAGGAGCTGAACAACAACATCTCTGATCCGTCCGACTTGTGAGCAGGGGCATTCTTCCCAACAGGGACCGTCTTTGCTGGCACTCCCTTTTCACCAGTGGATGGCGGCTGAACATCCTCGGAAGTAGCTTTCTTTTCAGCCATATTGAAGCGTGTTACAATGTGAAATCATTGGCGTCACTGCTATTTTTGTACAAAAATAGAAATGTTCGAAAACAAAAACATTTTCCATTCTCACTAGCAGTGATTTTGATACTAAATGAATTTGACATTTTTGCAATGCACCGAATGCACCGATGTGATCCAGCAGACGTCAGCAGTGCATCCTTTGGAAAGTAAATAACAACAACTGAGAAAACAACATCTTTCGAGTAGTAAAATCAGGCGACAACTGTTGCCAGGTAGGGGTAGAAATTGATGCTGCTGTAACATTAAGGAGTGCTTTCGAGCTTCACAGGAGGGCAATCACGAGCCATCAAGGGCAGTGCTTCATTTGAGGTGAAGAAGAGAGGCAGAAGAAGAAAAAGAAGGAGGCTACAACATGATTACTTTACTTTGTGCCTTCTTTTCACACTGCTCGAGTCTTCAAAATCGAACGTCGACGAGGAGGTAGCAGCACAGACTCACCCAGCAACTGCAGGAGAAGCATGAAGTGCATCGCCGTCGCAAAAATCGTCGCAACTACCCTTCTGGTAGGACTTTGTCTGTTGGCCTGCGTGGCCAGCGCCGCCAGGTCCAAGTACCAGATCAACCGACCGGAGTGTACGACCCAGTACCAGCAAAGGACGGACAAGGCGGTAGCCAAACTGCTAGGCTTCGGTCCTTTTGGCCGAAAGTTTCCCGAGAGCTACCAGCAGCTGTCCGCCTTCTGCCGCGAGACGTCCGAGCTGGTGGAACAGGTGTACGCCTACTTTGCCAAGTGCTACAAACGGGAGATTCGCGACTCGGCCAACGTTCTGCTGTACTCCATCAGGAGCAACATTCGCACCTTCTGTCGGAAGAGGACGAAGAAGCTGGCCAAACTGATGGAAGCCACGGCGTGCCTCAACACCGGCATTCACAATGACACATGCATTAGGAAGTACACCGACGGCACCAAACAGGTCATTCCACTGAAACTGGACGATCAGATGAAGATTAGACATGCCTGCTGGTAAGTGATTTGACCAGATCATCGCAGTCAGCACTTTTGTTCATCTGTGTTCATTTTTTAGCATATACGTGGATACCATGCAGTGCAACGGAGATTTTCTCGACACCTTTTCATGCGTTGGCCATCGAAAGGAGATGCTTCTGGACTTTGTGAGAGGCATTTTTGGTACGACTATAACTTTTGGACAAAACAATAGATTTTTTGTACAACTGTTTATTTTTTGTAGGTTCCTTTGTGGATATAATGTGCGGAGAGTACAACGAGTCGACCTCTCGCTGCGACGAACTTGGCAAGGCACCGAAACCAGCTGTGTCCAATCGTAAAAAGTACACCACCCCTCTCTTCGTACTTCTTGACCTGCTCGAGTCACTGAAAAACTTCGATCTGTCTTCTACGTAACTTAATCCTGGTCAAGCCAGTAACAATCATCAAAGTTAGAAATGAATCTCAACGTTCAGCGTTATAAAGTTTTATGCACCTACACTTAAAACTACTATTAAAACTTTATTCTCAATGACGTATGAATAAATGATAAATGAAAACTGATCCCTTAAGG
>JAALOO010000667.1_pt1 | contig 29169 bp, 30 predicted proteins | sample 7257641 | NCBI WGS metagenome assembly JAALOO01 (sample SAMN14085613, study PRJNA598686) | mite metagenome | biome: ENVO:01001000; feature: ENVO:01001002; material: ENVO:01001226; isolation source: single female mite from University of Michigan culture on fish food culture... ...
TAGCTTTCATTTAAAGCAACTTTCAGCTTTCTACGACGTTCCAGGCCCAAGAAACGCCTGTTTGAAAAATTGACAGAATTTATCGTTAAAAGCGGATAGTTTCCGATGTTGTCCGCTAGGAACGCCACCAGCGTCGCCATCTTGAAAGTGGCGTCAAAAAATCGTCCATGAATTTTATTTTTCTCGTGTTCAGAAAACCAGGAAAATAAATCTTGTGGAACCCCTGGCGCCATCTGGTGTCTGCGGATCACACTTCAGTGCCGATATCAGCTTGCTGTGTTGTGGTCTCTTCTTTGATGACTTTGAAGAGTTATCCTCGGAAAGGCAGCAGTGGTGGTGGTGCCAGCAGTTCGCCAGTTACCACTCTTTACCACTATCATCGTGGTCGCCGTGGTGGTGGTGGTGGTCGTCGTCGACGTCGTCTGTACGGCAGAGAGTCTGCTGCAGCTGTACAGCAGCAGCAGCAGCAGCAGCAGATCATCAACACGGCGCAGGTACCTTTGTTTGTTTGTTTGTAAGCATCACCAAGCCCATCATCAAACTCTAACCTTTTGTTTGTTTACCACCAGGAATCCACGACCAGCGAACCACAACAACAACAAAAGATCATCAGAGAAAGTGATGGCCACAACAAGCGAAGATCTTGGAGTGCATTTTCTTGAACGAGAAGCGAGCGTCTAGGGCCAGAGATGGCAGACGCTGAAAGGATACTGATGAGAGAATCTGATTCTGAAGCTACGACAAAGAGAACAAAAGAGAATCCCCTCCTAAAACCATCACCACTATCATCACCATCATCACTAGCAGGCAAAACAGTCCTCCTCTTCGGTGGCCTCAAAGCCTCATCATCCTCCTCGAAGCAGTACCTCCTGCATCACCACCAGCACTACAACCAGTCCTATCACCCTCCTCATCACCCTCAACACCACCATAGAAATGACCAACTCGGCGACTACCTGTGCGGCTTCGGCGCCGCCATCGTCAACATCCTCGTCACCTTTCCCATAAACAAGATCATCTTTCGGCAGATGCTGCACGGCCACTCGGTCAGCTCGGCCTTTGGCGAGCTGAGAGCGGAGGGCGCCCGCCACCTGTACCGAGGCGTCGGGCCGCCGCTGATTCAACGCTCGGTGACGCTGTCGCTGATGTTCGGCACCTTTGGCTCCTATCAGTACCTGCTGGAGCGATACGGCAATGAGGAGCTCACCGGTGGACCTTATGGGCGCCTCTGTCTGGCCGCCTTTCTCGCCGGCTCCACCGAGGCCTTCCTCTGTCCCTTTGAGCGCATTCAGATGCTCCTTCAGGTAAGGTGATTTGTTTGGGTTCGATTTCCCACTTTCTAAATTCCCTTCTTTGTTTACATTTTATACAGGACGACCGAAAGCACCACCTGTACAAGAACACGGTGGACGCCTTCAAGAAGGTGCGCGTGTACGGCCTGCGGGAGTACTACCGCGGCATCAGCGCCATCCTCCTCCGCAACGGGCCCTCGAACATTCTCTTCTTCAGCTTTCGCGACGAGCTCAAGGTCCACCTGCCCTCCCTATCATCATCATCATCAACTTCTTCAACAGAATCCTCATCCTCATCCTCAGACAACCTCTTCAGTGAACTCCTGCGGGACTTTATCTCCGGTTCGATAATCGGCGCGCTGATCAGCACCGTCTTCTATCCGTTGAACGTCCTGAGGACGCAAATGCAGACACAGCCGGCGGGCAGTCGCCATATTAGCCTGCTGGCCGCCTTCCGGGCCGTCTACGAGCAGCGAGATGGGCGGCTGAGGGCGCTCTATCGGGGCGTGCACGTCAACTACAGCCGCTCCTTTCTCAGCTGGGGCATCATCAACGCCTGCTACAACCTCTTTCAGCGGATGAGGGCGAGCGAGGAAGGTAATGAGGAGGAGAACTTTGAAGGTTAGTGCCTCAAGACCGGTTCTATTTCATCCTATCCTTTTCTATCTAAACACACTTTTCATCTCATCATTTCATCATCTCATCTCATCTCATCACACTCACTTTACATCTCTCTCTTCTTCATCCTAGCTCTCTTCTCTTTCTGTCGTCCGTCCACGTCCACTCCTAGTCTTACCTGTTTTGTTATTCTATTTTATTGTTGTTTACTAATTTTACTCATGCTAGTTTTCTTAACTCTTCAATCTCTCTCTATTCTCTGATTCTATATTCTGCATCCCAATCATTCTTTTTATAATTCCTTTTGCCTCTCTCCTTTTTATACTGATTCTGATCGTTTTTACTGCTACGAAACTTTCACAATTTGCCTTGTCTTGTCAATTTTTGCTTCATTCTGCTCTCTCATTTTACTACTCTCTCTTTTCAGTTTTGTAAAGTGAAAACTGCGATGTTCCCACTCTCTCTTTTTCTCAAGTAAAAACTCTGATTCAAGTAAAGACAATGTTGGTAAGTTCTGTTTGTTTAATGGAAAAGAAGTAGTTAGATCTCTTTGTTTGTTTGTAATATCTTCTCTTGGGGTGGTAATATAAAGGAAGGAAGGAAGACGGGTGAATATAAATCTCTTTAGGATCAAGAAGAAGAAAAGAAAAAGAAGAAGGCACTTATCACCGGAGAAGGAAAAGAAGAAGAAGAATATAGAACTTTAGCCCATCATCAACAACGATACTCAAATGTACAAAAGAGGAAGGGGTAACAGGTAAATAGATAGAAAAAAGGAGAAACGAAAATAGTTATTATCAGAATATATCAACGAGAGGAGAAGAAGAAGAAAAAAAAGGTATGAAGAGAGGATCACAATCAGAATTGAGATTGGTGGTGGTGGTGGTGGTGGTTGAAGAGGCTTCAAGAGACGACGACGACATCACGGTCACTACACAGCACACATTTTGCCATTTGCATAATATCAAGAGCTGAAAAAGAGGTGGCGGAAGAAGGGATACTATCATCGAAGAGTAGAAGGAGACGAGCTAATACTAGAAAGAAGACTTGAGAAGAGAGAGACTTGTTCCCTCCTCATAATGATCATCATCATCATCATCACAGCCGAAAGCTTTAGAGCAGGGTTGAAGACGGGCGAAAAAATTCGGCCAAATCAGTCGTTTCTTCAGCGAATCTCCCGGTTGAGCATCATCGCCAGCACCGACTCGTAGAGCCAGAAGTTGAGCGCCGTGGTGAGCGTCGCCTTGAAGAGCGAGGGGACGAGGCCCTTGTAGAAGGCGGTGACGCTCTCCTTCTCCAGCGTGGTGGCGATGCAGTGGAGGAAGCCCTGGTAGACGGGGACGGAGCCGAAGGCGCTGCCCCGGGCCGCCTCGAAGCCGCGAATCTGCAGGCGCTTGCGAATCAGGTCCAGCGGGTAGACGAGGAACTTGGCGACCATGCCCGAGCCGGCGCCGCAGAGGAAGGAGGACTGCAAAGAAAATGGCTCGATTTAGAAAAGGTAAAAAAGGTAAGCTAGTGCCGAAATAGAAATCGAACTAGAAACTGCTGTTCCAGAAAAGAGAGATCCCAGAGTGGGTGGAAATAGAAATAGAACTCATCGAAACCCCTCCTCCCCTACCTGAAAGTGAAAGTGCAGCGCGCCGGCGGTGAGCGGGACCTCGAGGAGGAGGGCGTCGTCGCCGAGGTGCTCATGCCAGAGCCGCTTCAGGAGGTTGTAGGCGGCGAACTGGGCGCCGCTGAAGGGCATGATCTGAAGGGTGGAGGGGAGGAAGCCGCGGTAGAGGCCGGCGAAGCCCTCCCGGGCGAGGATCGTCCGCATGGCGTGCCGCGTGTTGAGGTACGTCTTGGGCGTCTCGCTTTGGGAGATGATGCGGGTGCGGATCACGTCGAAGGGATGGCTGAGGGCGGTGGCGCTGAAGCCGGAGAGGGAGCCGCAGAAGAAGTGCACCGTGGCGGGCGTCCAGTGGTTGGTGGTCAGTGAAGATGTGGTGGAGGAGTTCGAATTCTCCGAGGAGGAGAGCAACAGGTTCCAGGTGAGCTGCGTGAAGAGCTCGAAGGAGCTGAAGTAGGCGCAGCCTGCCAAAGGATAGAAATGATAAGCTCGGTTTCTACTTTCTATTTTCCCAGAACAGGAACTTACCGTAGATGCCCGAGAGGATCTGCGCGCTGACGTGGCCCTTCCAGAGGGCGGCCATCGACTCCTCGCGGACGATGCAGCTGAAGGTCTGGCTGACGGTGCGGTACTTCGACACCGAACTGGCCCGGCTGATCGGCTCAATCTGCAGCTGAAAGCGAATCTTGAGGACGTCCAGCGGGTGGCAGAGAAAGCGCGTCATGCAGCCGCTGCTGAAGCCGGCCACGACGAAGTGTCGCTGGTGGGGATGAGGTCGTTCCCCCGGAGAATCCGAAGAATCCGAAGATGAAGATGATTTCGAAGATGTTGTGGTGGTGGAGGCGTGAATCGAAGGCGAGGTCGCCGAGGAGGGCGGCAAAGTCACCGACTTTGCCGTGGGGTCGTAGCCCACCATGGTTGAAAGGTTTGGTGATTTAGAACTGGATGGGATAATTTTGCGGATATTTGACCATCTTCCACTTTTTCTTCCTCTTGAAAGTGTTGTCAACAAGTGAAAGTCATCCGAAAAAAAGTAGTAGTAGTGTAGAGTAAGTTGCGTCCTTCTCAGCTGTGCGCTTGTTCGCCCTTTTGGTGGTGTTTTTGTTGCTCTTCAGGTGAAAGAGGTATTTCACCACCGCCGTAGCCGCTGAAGAGGATCGCCTGTAGATAAACAAACAGACAAACTGGTTAGCCAGATCAGATCGGAGATTGATTATCACTGTGACTTTGCACCACAGTAGCTGCACTGCCACAGTGGTAAAAGTGTACGCGGAAACACACCGAGAGAGGAATACTTACCACAAGGACACCACAGGCCGATGTCACCACCACCACCACCACCACCGCCACCAGAGCAGCAGCAGCAGGCAATCTCTTCTTGTCGATGTTGTTTTCGAAGCAGGCTGCTGCTGCTTCCTTTCCTTCTTTTTCCAAAGAGAGGAGGAGGAGAAGGAGAAGCTTGTTGCATATGAATATTTTTAAAACCATACGACGATAGGAGGCTCTTTTTTCAGTAGTCAGTACAGTAGAGTACAGAGTTATCCCGGCGTGAAATGATCAGTGACGGCTGTTGTACGAGTTGTACGACAGTAGGGGTGAAAACTGTACGACAACAGAGAGGAAAACAGAAGGAATGTACGGCAGCAGCGGCGGGAGCACCACCAGAAAGAAGAAAAGAAGATGTGAGAGAGAAAAGCTCAGGGCAAAACAAAAAATAGAAATGCTGTGTAAAATCACATGATCACACAATTTGCAAAACACACACACGCGCATCACATCGCGTGTCCCTATCATTTGCGGCGGTGGTGGCCGTGGTGGTGGTGGGCATCACGGGCACAACAATGAATCCCCAGAAGAGCAATTCACCCGCCCGATCACCACGATCCTGGAACGAGGCACGGGCGACGGTGGTGGGCGCTGCCGCCCACCTCAGCCAAATCACGTGGGCTGGAAGGTGAGGACAGGCGCTCGAAGAGGACGTAAGTCCGAAATCGAAATTTGGAGTTTTGCGTTTTCGAAAGGCTGTCTTTGGCGATTTTTTTTCTTTCTTGGGCGTGTGTTTTCCTGTCGCTCACTGTCTTTCTTTCTCTCTGTTTTGTGTTTTGTTGTCAAGTAACGGTGGCAATCAGCATTTTACAGCAAAGGAGATCTCTGCAACCAACGCCCGATTTTACCCTTTTACCTCGGTTTCTTATTTATTTATTGATTGAAGAAGAAGAAGAAGAAGAAGACGATGATCCTCCTCGAGTTCAACAATCGCGTGATTGAGGACGTGCTCCGGCTGAAGCTGTCCGAGTTTGAGTGAGTTTTCTATTTTGTTCTTACCTGTTTTAAGCTTATCTTTGCCTTTTTGCAATCTTCCCTGACTTCTATTTTCCAACTTCTAACATCTCTTTTTCCTCTCCCAATCCAGCTCCGGCAACAAGCTCGACTCGGTGGACGTGAGCATCGCCGACTTTGACGGCGTCCTCTACCACATCTCCAATCCGGCGGCCGGCGAGAAGACGAAGATCCGCGTCAGCATCTCCCTGAAGTTCTACAAGGAGCTGCAGCAGCACGGCGCCGATGACCTACTGAAACGGGAGTACGGCCAGTACCTGAGCACTCCACCGGAGGACAACTACAATGTCTCGCTGCTGTTTGACCTGAAGGCGCTCCCGGGCCCGGGCACCGCCGAGCGGGAGGCGATCATCGGCAAGGCGAGCCTCCTGAAGCGAAACTGCTTCGCCTCCGTCTTCGAGAAGTACTTCGAGTTTCAGGAGAAGGGCGAGGCGGCGGAGGGGGCCAATAAGCGGGCGGTGATTCACTACCGCGACGACGAGACGATGTACGTGGAGGCGCAGGCGGACCGGGTGACGGTGATCTTCAGCACCATCTTCAAGGACGAGGACGACATCGTCCTGGGGAAGGTCTTCATGCAGGAGTTCAAGGAGGGCCGGAAGGCGAGTCATACGGCGCCGCAGGTGAGCGTTTGTTTGGAGTTCGATTTCGGTGTTTCGATTTCTATTTACTCACAACCTTTCCTTTCTATTTTCTTTCCAGGTCCTCTTCTCCCACCGCGAGCCGCCGCGCGAGCTCGCCGAGACCGACGCCCGCGTCGGCAACAACATCGGCTACATTACCTTTGTGCTCTTTCCCCGGCACACGGCCAAGGCGAACCGCGACAACACCATCAACCTGATCAGCACCTTTCGCGACTACCTGCACTACCATATCAAGTGCAGCAAGGCGTACATTCACTCGCGGATGAGGGCCAAGACCAGCGACTTCCTCAAGGTGCTCAACCGTGCTCGGCCGGAGAAGGTGGAGAAGGAGAAGCGCAATATCAAGTGAGTTTGTGTTTGGGTTTGGGGTTCTGTTTCGAAATGGCCTAACCTCTTCTTTCTTTCTTTCCAAATTCTAGGGGAAAGATTATGAACATTCGCTGAGGAGGAGGATGAGGATGAGGAGGATCATCTTCAGAAAACAACCTTGCTTCCTAGGTTCCAATTATTACAAGTACTATTTCCTTTCTTACCCGTTTTCTTTACAACTCCACGATTTTATCCCCACCTTTCCAATTATTGTGCAAAGATGCAAACAAACCTCTTCTTTTCCTCCTCTTTTTATCATCAAAACACTACCTGCATGCAGTCATCATACTAATTGACAACAAACAAAGGATGCTGATGGTGGTGGTGATGAAGGTTTTAGCAGTCAAAGTTTTAAATGATGAAAATTAAAGTGATTGATGTTTTGATTTGATTTTTCCAACAAGCCGAAAAAATCGGTCTTCAAAAAACCGCTGATGTTACGTACTCTATGTGCGACTTTTGTTTTCCCGCGGCGACGCGAGCGCGGGCTTTTTCGTCAACTTTGAGCAACTTCGTTTTGGGTTTTTCAATTTCGATTTCGCTGCTCTTTTGTTTGTTTGTTCGAACTTACTTCGAAGAAAAAGACAACTGCTGAACTACTCCAGATTTCTTCCTCCTAATCTAAGCTTGAAGATGAAGTCGAAGTTCGAAGTCGGCGAAAAAAAGGTCGAACTGCTGTCACCAACAAAGCAGAAGAAGAAGAAGAAGAAGAAGAAAAGATGCTCTGGTTTTGTCAGGCCACCAAAGTGTATCAAGTTCTACTTTGGCGATAGGAGACAGTTTTACATGTGCTCTACTCTATCGCTGCAAAATCTCCATCTCTCTTTATCGTACAAGCTCTTCTCTTCTTCCTACTTTGATGATGGATGATGAACACATACGTACACTTACGACACTCGGTGGCACTTTGGTGGCAGCGGTGGTGATAATTTGAGGATCAGCCACGAGTACATCATCATCATCATCATCACCACTTTTTCGTCACTTTCAGCAAACCAGTACGGCAGTACTGTATCGTAAGTACTCCTTTTCGTGAGTATCTTGAAAAACTTCTGCTTTCTTCTTATCACATGGGCGAACTTTGATCGACTCTTTCTCTCTTCTTGTTTCCAGCATCTCACTCGAAGTAAGCAACAAACAAACAAATGATGAAGACCAAAATGAAAAAGAAGAAAGTGTACGGCCGACACTTCTCTCGTGTACGACTCCACGACTCCCTCAACTATATATCACCATTTTCTCCTCTCTCTCCCGTTTTTCTGGTAGTCGTACAAGATCCCTCTCTCTCTCCTTCCCTTTCCCTTTGCTGACTCGACTCTTCATCTCCTGAAACACACACACACACACACTCACAGTGTTCGTCTGCACATCTTCTAATTTTCTGCTTCACTTTGCCAATTTGCCGCCGCCGCCGACTCCGACGTTCGACTTGGTCGGACTGTGTCAGTCAGTCAGTCATTCAGTCACTGCTGTCGGTCTGCTGACTTTCTTCTCATTCATTCGAACTCACTCATTCATTCATTCAGCTCTTCCTCTACGATTCTCTCCAGTTCACTCTTCGAAGTTCCCAAAGAGAGGCGACAAAAACGGCATTTACTCTCTCACACAGACGCTAAAGACTTTGCACCGGCGGCTTCATCCTCCTCCTCAATCTCTTTCGCCCTCGTTTGGTGGTGATCTTCTTCTTCTTCTTCTTCTTCAGCTAAACTCTCTTTACTCTACTTTCTACCACCACCACCGATTCGCCTGAGTTGATCTTCGACTTTAGCTGCTGCTGAAGCTCGCTCTCATTTTGGCAATCAAGTCTTTCCCTTTCTCTCAGCAAACGCCGGTGAACGACACTTTGTGTTGTTTCGTCTGTTTTTGTTGTTCAGATGACGACGTCGACTTTGACTAACCAGCCAACTAAGAAAACGAAGACATTGAAATCCAAACAACCAAACAACAACAAAAAGTGCTGCAGAAGAACGTCACTGGATCGCTCTCCGCTCGGTAAGTGACAACTTTCTCTTCTTTCTTTTTGTCTATATGGGAGGTACTTTCCCCAGAACTGTTGTTGCACTCGCCAGCTCAGCTGGCTAATAGCTGAGCAAATATTTGCTCAAATTCATCCGAGATCGGTACTTCTTTCACTAGTACTGACACCGATACACACTGATAAAAGTACACAAAAGTGCTCTTTTGGTCTGCAAAAGCTTGTTGTTGATTAATTACCGAAGCATTTGGCAAAGCAAAGGGCAAGTGCACTACTTTTTCTGTTAGATTTTGTTTATTGACTGTCATTGTTGACTTTGTTCCTCGGATCTAAGGCTGAAGCTATCTCTTCAGCTACTCTCTTCGCTACATCCGTTTTCCCAAAGATTGCTGCTGGGTATGTCACTGTTTTTTGACTGTTCCACTTTGATTCCAAAAATGGAAAATTCGAAAACGGGAATCCAAAATCACCGCGCATCGTACACTCTGTACGGCCCGGTGACGGCTCTGGCCGTAGACGGCGTTACCTTTTTGGCCGTTGGAAAGAGCGCACACTGGCGCGCGCCGAGCGTGGCGCTCGCTCGCTCGTCTCCGGGCGCTCTCGTTTCGCCTTTCGCTTTTTCGCCTTTGTCACTTGCCCTTGAGACTTCGCCGACGACGGTCGTGTCTTCTCTTGTACAGCAAAAAAGCGAGCTAGCGCCGCGCGCCAACTTGTCTGTCTCCCAACTCGATCCTCGTCTCGTCGATTTCCTCTCTTTTCGCGGCTCGGGTCAGGACTTCCTCTCCTCCCCTCTCATTCCTTGAGCATTCCCTCTCTCTCTCGCCCACCAACCCACGATGGAGCCCGTTCCAAGCACGTCCCAAGGAGGAGGCCAAGATGGCCGAGAGGCTCAGTTGCCGTCGCCGAAGCGACAAAAGATGTCCGCCGCTACTGCCGCCGCCATTCTGCCAGCCAATGCCGAGGCAGCCGAAGCCCTGCTCGCCCCTGCTGCTGCCGAGTACATGGAGACGATCTTCTCCGACGACTGCCTCCTGCTGGTCTTCAGGCTGGTCGACATGGTGGACCTGCTGCAGACGCTGCCGCTGGTCTGCACGCGCTGGAACCGCCTCGCCCGCACCGCCCGTCTCGCCCGAGCGGTGCTCCAGGTGCACGCCGGCATGGTCAAGCCGAGCGTCGCCGACCCACAACGACGACAAGCCATCTTTGGCGGCCCGGCGGTGGTGGAGGAGGGAGGCGCAGGGCACCACAACCAGGCCCAAGCCCAAGCCCAGCCGGAGCAGCTCAACAACGCCGCCGCCGCCGCCCCCGTCGACGACCACGACCATGACCATGACCGCCGCGTGGAGGAGAACCACGTCTCGAGCATTCGCCCCATTCGCGAGTTCTACTTCTGCGAGCGCGCCTGCCTGAAGCTGGCCACCCTCCTGCCCAACATTCGCACGCTGGTGCTGTCCGTGGACCACCTCGCGCTGGAGACGAGCATGCCGGCCATCTTGTTGCTGCTCAACCGCCACATCACCTTCGCCGGCCGCCTGACCACCTTTCGCTTCTCGCTGCGCTTCGCCCTCGCCCACACGCTGCTCACCGTCGGCGGCCGAACGGCTCTGGTGGCGGCCCTCAGCACCGTCCAAGCGGGCGAGACGCGCGAGGCCTTCGACCAGCGGCGGACGGCCTATGTGAGGGCGGCGCTGGCCATTCGCGACATCGTCGCTGCCGTCAATCAAATGGGTAAGAGTCGGGGAGAGTCAGTGTTGAAAAAATTTGTTTTGATTTTACTTAATGTTCTTTCTACTTCTTTACAGAGCGACTGGAAGACCTGCACCTGGCCTTCTGGCACTACTGCCTCCTTCCGCTGGAGGTGGGCAACCCCGCCCTTACGCGGACGCTGGAGGCGCCCCTCCACCTGCCCGTCCTGCGCCGACTGCGGCGCTTCTTCTTCTACTCGTACGACGGCAACGTCGCCGTCCTGCCCTCTCTCCAGCAGCAGCTCACCGGCCTCGACCACCACCCTCTTCCCGAGGTGCAGGTGCTGGGCACTGCCGTCTACGAGGCCATTGCCGCTCAGGGCCTCTTCCTGACGATGTCGCCGCCGGTGCAGGCGTGCCTCAGAACCATCGCGCTGGGCGCCACTGCCCCGCTTTTCACCGACGCTGCTGCTGCTGCCCCCGCCGCCATTGGAGGAGAAGGAGAAGGACCACCAGCGCCGCCGCAGCAGCAGCAGCTCCACCTGGGCCGCTTCACCGCCCTGCACCGCATCGAGGTGGCCGTCGGCGCCGATCTAACTCTGCCGGTGCTCACCGCCGCTCTCTCCCAGCTGCCCGCCCTCCGCCGCCTTCGCCTGGAGCTGAACGTGAGCACGTACTGTCGCACAAACCGGCTGGTCGCGGACACCGAGTCTGCCACCATCAGGCTCAATCAGGCGCATGTGCGAAAGCACCGCAGGGCGCTGACGCCCCTGCCCGCCATTACCACGCTCGAGCTGCAGCTCGCCCTCAAGTGGCACGCTCACGTGCCGGCGCTCAACTTGCAGACGGCCTTTCCCAGGCCGCTGGACATGCTCGTGGTGGGCTCCGCCGGCAAGCACTCCCTCCCCTGCCCCAGCTGCGCCAACGACGTCTTCCTCTTCTCGCAGGTGGTCAATGAGGTAGGACGTGGAGGAGGAGGAGAAGGGGTGGAAGGGGGCCCCAGCACGCGCACCCGCAGCCAGACGCGGGCGCGGATGCCCAAGGTGATGGCCATGCCACCGGGGGCGATGCCCCGCGAGCTGCTCCTCAGTCGCATGATCGCGGCGAAGGAGCGTTGTGCTCGACGGGCGGTGGCGGCGCTGCTGCCCACCGCCAAGGACTTCCACTTTGAAGGGGAGCTCTTCTGAAGTGAGAGAAAGAGCTAGTGGGAGGAGGGAGCTTTAGTTTTAGTTTAATTATTACCTACATATTTACTTTTATTATTTATTATACTTATCATTTTTATTAGAGGTAGTTCTAAATTCTTTCCCTTCAATATTCCCTCTATTTCCTTTATATTCTACCTCTCTCATTACTACTTACTCACTGAGTCTCTCACACCTGAGATCTCTCTCACCTACTTCTTTCCTATTTATTATTAACCTTTCATATATTTTTTTACATTTCACTTATGATATTTTTTTATTAATATTACTTAACTGTGTTACATTATAGAAGTCTTGTGCTACCGGATTGTGAGAGCATTTCAATGTTGTGGTGGTGGTGGCGATATCGTCTTGAGGACAGCCGTTGCTCGAGGGGGATTTTCCAACAGCCAACACTACTGTTTGACAAATCAGTCGATCAAATGATTTGTTTTTTCCACCAGCATTGATAGGCAAGCTCAATCGATGTTGATGTGTGATTGCCAACTCTCTGACTTGACCTCCTCTTCCACTGGTGTTTGACTGAATGAAGGAGAAAAGTTAGTTGTTTCGAAAATACGCTCTCCCCTTAAAACAAAGGTTTTGTTCTTGGAATTTTTCTCTGAATTTGTTCATGTGATTTGCCCGCCTGCCTTCACTTTCACGGCTTCTGGGCTTAGTTGGGTGGTATTGAAAAGGGAAGGGAATTGGTATTTGTTGTTATTTGCGTTGGTACAGAAGTCCGATGACCTTTGTTGGCTGCTTTATTTGTCTTTTCATTTTACTAGCCGATTAGCATAATGAAATGGAATTATTACTTTTGTTTGTATCGGGTTCTTCTTTGTCACCACACTACAAACTAATTGATTCGATGCCCTTTTCTCCGTTTGCTCTGTTTTTTGCTCACAATTCCTTCCGAGCTTATCGGCTGCTTGGCCTCTTTTTCCTTCTTCTTCCCTCCTTCTCTCTCCTTTAGGTGCAGCCAATTTTGTTGTCTGTTTCTCTTTCCTCTGCTTCCGAGTCAGCATGCCAACATCTCCCTGGCCATTTATTATTATCAGCCGTTTCGGTGGTGGTGGTGGTGGTGGTGATGGTGATTTATTGGCCACCACTGTACGAGAGATAGTGTGTGTGTGTGTGTGTGTACTACTGTACAACAGTAGTTTGCCTGTTTGCTGATGCTACCACCGCCGCATCTCTTTCTGTTTGGCCTTGCCGTTCCACTGTGCAATTTTTTTTTCTGTTGCATTCTCTTATTTATTTTATTTTCCAGGAGTACATTTTCTTCTTCTTCTTTTGCTGAAACAGTGATGTAACAGTGCAAAAAGAAGACAGAAGAAGTTGTGGTCGTGGTAATGCTCAGCGATGTGATAACCTAATGACATTATTTTCCTCCTACTCCTCCTAACCTGTTGTAAACCTCACATTGCTGCCCGGCAGGGTAAATTAGCTGTAACCTGTTACTAAATGAATTACTGCACTGCACCGTACTGTACAGAGGTAGTGCGTGCAAATTATTATTCATCACTACCTCTCTTTTCTTCTTTTTAACTTTCTCCACCGTCGAGCACTGGTGCACTAGACACTTCACTAGTACCTGTTTGTCTGTTTGTACAGTGTTTGTACAGCTGCTGCTGTTGCCGTCTCGTTTTTTCTTTCTCTTTTTGTTTCACTCTGATCATCATCATCAGCTCGAGTTGTTGGCGGGGAGATCGAGCTCGATTGTTATTGTTTCTCTCTACGGGGATTACACTGGCCGACAGGCCATCGGATCCTAAGATGTTTGAATTGACCTTTACTAATTCGAGTACGCTGAATCCAATGGTGCCAACCATTTTTTAATCTGATTGTCTAGATTTTGAGATAATCGATCTTAAAAGTGTCAAAATAGCCGTTTTAGGCACTTTTCACAGCTTTATTAAAAATAGCTACAGTTGTTTTCTGCTATTGAATAAAAACGTTTCTGAACGTTTATAACCTCATCTTTTCATTTCCGAAGAGAGAATTCAAATAAACTCCTTAAACTTTTATATCTAGATCAAAACAAAATGGCAAAATTTCAAATTTTTGCTTGCGCGGTGTGAGTGGAAATAGTCAAAATAGTTATTTTTTGCGTATAATAAAAAAAAGTAACTTACTTGCTCATTTTTGTTTTTTTTAAATTAAACATACTTTACAGTTCATTAACTTAATTTATAAAATGTTATCTGATTTTTAAATGTTTTAAAACACCTGTTTTCAAAATTAACAAAAACTCACAATTTTAAATTGATTTTCGTCTAAATGCACCTAAGTGGCCCATAAGGAAGCCAAAATTTGGTGAAAAGTGAAAGAAAGATTTTAGATCAGATAAAAATGTTTTTATGCCGTATTTTTGAATTCTCTCTTCGGAAATTAAAATATGAGGTTATAAACGTTCATAAAAGTTTTTACTCAATAACAGGAAACAACTGTAACTATTTTTAATATGGTTGTGAAAAGTGCCCAAAACGGCTATTTTGACATTTTCAAGATCGATTATCTCAAAATCTAGACAATCAGATTAAAAAATGGTTGGCACTATTGGATTCAGCGTACTCGAATTAGTAAAGGTCAATTCAAACATCTTAGGATCTGTAAAAATTGTCTTCATTTGTCGGCCAGTGTTAGTTGTAGCCCTTTTTTATTTTTATTCAAGGACCTCATTTGCCTTTTTAATTATTTAATTAATTGGCGTAAAGTGCTGCTGCTGCTGTGTTTACTTTTAACATTGGCGCGGTGGTAACAGGAGCGCTAACGAGGTAACTTTGTACAATCGGAAAAGTTTCGTGTGCTGTACAGCTCAGTTTCGCTTTCGTAAGCTGTTGTTGCTGCCCTTGAACTTGAAGTTGCTGCTGCTGCTGCTGTTGCTGTCCGGTTGATCCCTGATGGACACCAAAAATCAGCAGCAGCAGCTGCTGCAGCTGACGTCAGGGATTCTATTTTAGGAGTGAACACACTTCTCTTTCTTCTCTTTCTCATTTCTTGCTTAGTTCTTTCTCCCCCGCCGCTGCGTCCATCTTTCACACTTACTTCAGGGGTTTACTGCAATTATGGAAATTCGCTGAAATTTTCTCTTTCTCTTTTACACTTGATTTACAATTGCACACACACTCACACACATGATCTGACAAAGAAAATAAGTAGTAGTACTTCTTAGACCAGATTACTTATCGTCAAATCTGCTGCTGCTGGTGGTGGTCATCTAGATGATGTCAAACGCTTTCTTCTTGTTTTTTCCTGCTAAATGAGTGTGAGTTTGAGTACACAAGGCAGTCCTTGATCTCCAAAGTCCAAGCTGATGATGAGGGTGAGGAGGTGAGGACATTTTCCCCTACTCGTTTGCCTACTTTATGATAATGTTTTGATGGCCACCACCGCCAGAACCAGAATTGAAAGAGAACAATGTGTTTTGGCCTACATATTTAGTGCTGTGCCTGACAACCGAGCACACTTTCACTTTCTATCTGCTGGTGTTGACATTAATCACCCATTCCCCCAATAGCTGCTGGTGGTGATGATGGTCGTTCAGTAGGTGATGATGCATTCGATTGCCCTTTCCAGAGCTAGTACAACAACAACAATTTTTGTTGCTGGTTAGTGCTGGTAATCTGGGTTGAGTGTGTGCTTTTTCGCCTAATTGCCACTTGCGCTGAATGTTTAGTGCTGTTGTTGTGTTTGTCACTTTTTTTTGGAAATTGGGATTGGTTGTCCTCAGCAGTAGTAGTAGTCCTAGAGACACAGATGGTAATTGCAGAGAGGTGTTGCTCACCACCACCACCACTTTTTGTTTATACCTACCACTCACTGCTGTACTTTTTGTACGGCAGTGTACGTCAGTGTCGTACACTTTTGCTACTTTACAGGAGCAATAGTTTAGCAATGGTCTACACTGAACATTGTCTTTATCACTGTTTTTGTAGAGCAGCGCTAAAGTAAACAATCAGCTATGAAAATGTTTAATTTTACAATTTTTAATTAGGGCTTGTTCATTGTAAAAAAGTGTTCATCTGCTTTATCTTATCAGACTTTTGAGGTTAGAATTTACACACTAAATTTACAAGCACTTTTCTTTTTCTTTAAACAGTAGAGTAGATAATTTAGCCTGTAATTTAGATTGCCGACTATCTGTCTCATCTCCGTTTTATTGTTTTTCATCATCTTCTAATAATAATAATAATAGTAAAACTGAAACTGAACCTCAGTACTTTGAACTGCAGAGCAACAATTTTACTGTATAGGACTTTATCGCATTCTCTTTCCATTTCATCATTTGTACCGCTTAATTAGTCAAAAGCACACAGTGTTCCAAGCCATTACCTGCTGCCGCTGCTGCCGTGCACTGAACTTTTTTGTTGTAATATAAAACAGAGGCTGAGACTGATACTGATGATGATGATGATGACGATTATAAAAACACACATAACAACTAGAAACAGTCCGTGTAGTTTAGTCCTTTTTATTGCTGCTGGGCGGAAGAAGTAGATGATGGTGATGGTGATGAAGTAATCGGCAATCGTACAGCACAGTTGTACTGCACAGTGCAAGACAACTACTGTACGGCGAGGAGGACTGCTTAGCTTAGCTTTGCGGCTAATCAATGTCAACTTTGGCTGCTGCTCCTGTTGCTGCTGATTTCCTTTGTCGAATGAACAATTTCAACACAGCAGTGGCAAAGAAAATACTTGAGGAAAAAGTACAAAGGTTGTTGCCTGTTCGGCTGTTGCTGGATTAGCTACTGTCCCTCGTGATAGCTGGATGATAAGTTTCAGTTGTTGCCGTTGTACGGTAGCTGTACAAAAGCGGTGGCAAAGTTTTAAGCTACCACCATTTCATAGGCATTTCCACCGACCAGTGCAAGTCCTGTTCTGCTTCCACTGCTTTGCATCAGGTGTGTTTACTGTTTTTTATTTGTAGCGATTACCACCACCAAACTTACCGAATTAGTCACCCGCTACAATTTAGCTCATTTCAAGGGAGATTGACCTTCATCTCCTAAAAGTGCTAATCACATTTCAGCTTACCCTCCTCCTCTTTAATTTCACACCTCTCTTATCATCTTTTCCTTATCTCTAACTTTCCCTTATCAATCATCAACTCAAGCTTACTCATCTCATTCACCTCTGTCAGATTTCTCGTTTTTAGCAGTTTTGTGCTTGTTGCCCCTCGCTACTCGCAGTCAGTGGCGCCGTTGCTGTAGTCCGCAGACGGCAAGGGAAAGGAAAGGAGAAAAAGTTGTCACTGGGAGAGAGAAAAAGTTTGGTTGCCGTTTCTTCCCTTCTCTCTTTCCATCGTTGTCTGTTCATTCACCGTCTACCGTCGCTGCTGCTAAACAGCACGAACAGCACATGTGTGTGTGTGTTCTCTGACAGAACACCTAGCGTTTTATCTTTATTACCACCACCAAAAGAAGAAGGACATTATCATCATCAGCAGCAGCAGCAGTTACCTCACCAGCACCTCATCATCAGCAGCAGTACTTTTACTCCACAGTGACAATTCCTATCTTCTCTTCTACTTTCTATTTCATCAGATGATGCTTTAGCAGTGGTGGTTGTCCTCGTATAAAACTCTACCGCCAAACGCTCTCAGCTGCTCCAAAGCCTCAGCTGCTGCAGCTCTTTTGCTGCTGCTCTTGCCTTTTCTATTTTGTTGAGCTGTGATCTTCAAATTCTTGAAGCAGAAGAAGAATGTACGTGGACACGAATTACCCGATCTTAGGGGCGGCTGCTGCGGCCACTTCGAACAGCGCCCTCATTTGGATCCTCGTCCTCTCCTTCATCATCGCCTTCTTCCTCGCATTTGGCGTCGGCGCAAATGATGTCGCCAACAGCTTCGGCACCTCGGTCGGCTCAAAGGTAACCAGTGCTCAAACCTTTGACCTTTGACCTTTTTTTAACCCAATTTCTTCCCCTAGGTTCTCACCCTCCGCCAGGCGTGCATCCTCGCCACGATCTTCGAAATCGCCGGCGCCGTCAGCATGGGCTACAACGTCAGCAGCACCATTCGAAATGGGATGATCAACCTCGGGGCCTACGAGAACGAGGTGAAGCTGCTGATGCTCGGCTTCCTCGCCGCCCTCATCGGCTCCACCATTTGGAACCTGATTGCCACGCTGGCGGGGATGCCCATCAGCGGGACACATTCGATCGTCGGGGCGATCATCGGCTTCAGCGTCGTGGCCAAGGGCTGGGGCAGTGTGAAGTGGATGGGGCTGATTAAGATTGGTAAGGCTTTCTAGGACCTTTTTTCGAGGGTTTGGAGAAAGTTTTAATCCCTTCTTTTCCTCCTTTTCCTCTTTTCAGTCGCCTCCTGGTTCGTCAGCCCGCTCCTCTCCGGCATCGTCTCCCTCGCCATCTACCTCTTCATCCGCCACTACATTATCAACAGTGAGCAGGCCCTCGCCCATGGCCTGCTCGCCCTGCCCTTCTTCTACTCCGTCACCGTCTTCGTCAACGTCTTCTCCATCGTCCACGCCGGCCCGGGCTTCCTCGCCAGCGTCACCTGGTGGATGGCCCTTCTGGTGGCGGGGGCCGTCGCCGTGGTGGTCGCCCTGGGCGTCTGGTTCATCGTCGTGCCGAGGTTGAAGGCGAAGATTCTGACGCTGCTGGATGTTCTCGGAGGTGGAGGTGAGAAGAAGGACGGAGTTCCCGTTGGGGTAAGTTTTTGAATATGTTTTTGAGGTTTTCTAAAAACCTTTGCTGTTTTCAGGCGACGGCGATTGAGATGACCAACACTACAACGACAACAACAACAACTTCAGCCGCCACAAATGAGGCCGTCGATGCGGAGACGGCCGCCGCCGCCGCCGCGCTGGACGCTGAGCAGGTGGTGAAGAGAAGAAGAGCCGAGGGTGACCGGGGTGATGACCAAAATGGCGAGGTGAATGGAAACCTGCCCAGTATGACCGACTTGAACTCCACCACCACCACCACAACTCCTCCAATCTCAAATGGTCACATCAACCCTGCTTTTGACAGTCCACCGACAATGGTCAACGGAAATGGAAAGGGCGGACACTACCCCGAGGTGAAACCAGTGGTTCGCCGCTCGGAACGGGCGCGCTCCTTTGACGATGGAACCACGGAAAATCGAACCGTCGAGGAGAAGGCGGCTGTGGCTGCAAAAGAGAAGGAACTTGAAGGAGGCGACGAGGACGACGACAAGCCCGAGGTCGCCCAACTGTTTACTTTTCTGCAGATTCTCACCGCCTGCTTTGGCTCCTTTGCTCACGGCGGAAATGATGTCAGGTAAACATTGATTTTGGATTCTATTTTCCCAAAATTCTGAGGTTCTAACTTTTCGGCTATTTCCACCCACCCAACCAGCAACGCCATCGGTCCCCTGGTGGCCGTCCTCCTGCTCTACAAGGACGGCAGCGCCGCCGGCAGCACGCCGGCCTACATTCTCCTCTACGGCGGCCTGGGCATCAGCATCGGCCTCTGGGCCTGGGGCCGGCGGGTGATTCGGACGATGGGCAACGACCTCACCAAGATCACGCCTAGCACCGGTTTCACCATCGAGATCGGGGCGGCCATCACCGTCCTGGTGGCCAGCAAGGTCGGCCTGCCGATCAGCACCACTCACTGCAAGGTCGGCTCGGTGGTGCTCGTCGGTCGGGCGCAGAAGAGCCAGCAGGGCGTCAACTGGCGCCTCTTTGCCAACATTGCCGCCACCTGGATTCTCACCGTGCCTCTCACTGCTCTGATGTCCGCCTTTAGTATGTGGCTGCTGATGTATGCCCTCTAAGAGGGGTTCTAAAACCTTTGGAACTTCTTCTTCTTCTTGGGACCATGAACTTCCTCTCTCTCTCTGGGACTTGCTTCAAACAATCCGTCCTCATCATCATCACCATCAACTCGAATCACTTCAGTCAATCAGACCCCCTTTACCTGAGAGGCCTTACTGAGCTCACTGGGAGCAACCTTCTTTCTTTATCTTTTCTTTCTATTTTACTACCTTTTATTTATCTCACAAACTATTTCTTCTCTTTTCTCTTCTCCTTTCGACATATCCTCCTGGATGGGCGTTTCCTTTTCTTTGTTGTTGATGATGATGATGTTGATGAACTTTTTGTCCAGCTCAAGATTGACTTTGCCCTTTTTCTTGAACTTATCTTTTTCCTCTTCATCGACTTTTCCTAATTTATTATTCTACTATTACGATTGTCCCCCTTTTTATTGCCCCACCCCACATTTTCATCCTTTCATCCATTCTATGATTTTTTGTACAAAGTTTTTTCCCTCTTTTTTTCTTGCTGTACAAACACACAAACACCTATCTTATTTTTATTTTTCTTTGAATTTCTTTCCTTCCCTTCCTTTCTCCACTTCTGTGTGTACAAAGTCAATAAAGACCATTTTATTTTTTCCTAAAACTTTTGGGATATTTTGAGTTTGAGTTTGTTCAGTTGCAAAATGTTTTTGCGCATTTCGAATTTTTTGGAAGCACGTCCTCTGCGGGTGACCGCCGCTGTGTTTATTTTGCTCTGCTGAGGATTTTTTTTCTGGCCAAGTTTTGTTGAGCTTTCTTGAGCTGAGTTTCGAGACAAAATCATCAAAAACTCTTCATTTCTTGAAGAGAATATCATCAAAAAAATTATCTGAAGAAGAAGGAGGATGTCCTCCGCCGACAACATCGCCAATGTGCGCAACTACCAGATTCAGCTGCAGCAGGTGGAGACGGCGCTGGCCGCCGAGCCGGACAACGAGGAGATGAAGATCCTGAAGAAGGACCTCGAGGTTTGTTGCTCTTCTTCTTTTTTATCTTTACCATTCTAATATTCCTTACCATCTTCAGGAGGTAATCGCTTTGACGATGAGCGTGATGGAGCCGGACGAGCTGGCGATGCTGAAGAACAGCACCTTCAACTCTCATTTAGTTGCAGGGTCCTCCGCTTCAAATCACAACTACAAGGCCGGGGACTACGTCCTGGCGCCCTGGAGCGAAGACGGACAGTGAGTACCTGAGAATTTCTATTTTGAAGACTTAATTCAACGTCTTAATTCTAGGTTCTACGAAGCCCAAATCGAGGACATCACCTCTGACGGGCAGTGTACGGTGGTGTTCAGCAATCAGAAGCGGCGCCTCGCCGAGGTCTGCCTCGTCTCGCTGCTGAAACCGGTGGCCGGGAAGAATCGAAGATATGGCGGCGGCGGTGGTGGTGGTGGCAGCTCTTCAACATCAAAAGACGACGGTGAGGGAGGAGGAGGCATGAACTCGATGAAGAACTTCAAGGTGGCGCAAGAGGTTCGCGAAGCCCAAAAACGAAAACAACAAAAGCGCAAGGAGAAGCTAAAAGCTCTTGAAGAGGAACGGGAGAAGGACAAGGCCAAGTGGCAGTCCTTCGCCTCCAAGGTAATCGGCGGCGGCGGAAAGAAGGGCTCGGGAAAGAGTAGTAGTTCAAGCAGCTTCTCCGCCCTCAAGAAGAAGAGCATCTTTGCGACGCCCGAGTCGGTGACGGGCCGGGTCGGCGTGGGCACCTGTGGTAAGTGCTTTCTTTTGGGAGGGATCTTTTTCGAATCGAAATGATAACGACCTTGTTCTATTTTTCTCAGGTGTCGGCGGCAAGCCGATGACCGAGTACCAGATGAAGATGGAGAAGGTGAAGAAGACGGCGACGACGCTGCCCAAGTTCTCCCTGGCGGACGGCGACCGCGACGGCGACGATGATGACTACGATGGTGAGCCCAGTGGGCCATCATCCTCTTCCTCGTCCTCCTTCAGAGAATTTTCCGGCCGGAATCGGTTCTAAAGAAAAGTCGGAGTTTTATTATTTGCATGAGAGCTAGACACTGTACACAAATCTTCATACCTTCTTTTGTTTCGTCGCCTTTGGCTTCTGTTATTCGCAATTATTAAGTACCTTCATAACGCTTTCCTACTCAATACTTCACTGTCATCATCCCTGTCCCCTCATCCATCCCCATCTTTCTTTAGTTCCGGTCAGATAGCTTTGTTATTTTAAAATCAAATGAAAGCGGTCCAAATTAAATCCAAAGCATTTGAGATCGGATAAAAAGTGATGAACGCTTCTGTAGATTGGAGATCGTTTCAGGCTGGTATCGATACCTGACAGCATTTTGATTGTTTTGATTTTCGCGGCGAAAACGTGCTTGCTGCTGCTGCTGTTGCATCAGTTTGCTCCTTGCCGTGGCTTCTTGATCGGCTCCAGAAGATTCTCGTCTCAAAAAGCCGATCTTTTTGTTGCTGGAACACCATCTCAAGAAGAAGAAGATACAATGGAAACGGAGGAGGAGGAGATCTCTGTGCCAGAAGAAGATCAGGCTAAGGATGTCGCTGGGGATGATCCGAAGAAGAAGACGGCTGAATCTGAAGCTGCTGAAGCCGAAGTCGAAACGCTTCCAACTCTTCCGGCAGCCGTCACCGGCATCGAGTACAGCTTTGGCACCTTCTTCAACTGGTTCATGCCCAGCTGTATGGACCTGTGGACGACGGAGGACAACTTTGGTGGTGGCTCACAGGACCACCACCACGAGACGATCATCGCCTACGGCGCCCGCTCCTTTCTCTTTCTGCTTGACGTGAAGAATTCCCTGCAATCACCCTCGCCATCAGCTGCCTCGAACTACGGCATCCACTACCGCGACCTGGTGAACGTCTTCGGCCACTCGGCCTCGAAGAAGTTCACCGACGTCTTCCGCTCCACCAATGCCTACGTGACGACGGTGGTCTTCGAGAAGACGAGGGACTTTGTCGGTCGCTCGGCTTCGGCTTCTAATTTCGAAAGTCATGGTAATTTGAAACCTTTTTGTGTTTCTATTTCTCTCTCTCTCTCTCTCTCTCTCTCTCCCCTAGGTCCTCGCGTCTTTGTGGGCAACTCCGAGGGCTCGGTCGCCGTCTACGACCTCCACCGCCGGTCCACCCTTCTTCAGGACCTTCCCCTGGCCGCCTTCAAGCGACACTGCTGTCGAAAGGTGCCCGGCCACTCGAAGATACTCTCCGCCGCGTGGATGCACTTTCGGGCGCCGGAGATTGGCTCGGTGGTCTTCTACCCACTGGACTGTCACCTGGTTCGCTGGGAGGTGGACCAGGGAAGGGTGGAGGTGGTCCACTTTGAGGATCGGCAGTGTGGTGGTGGTGGATCAGGAGGTGGTGATGGACTTCGACTCTTTGGCCAGCTGCCCATTAGCTGCCTGGTGGCGATGAGCGCCGAGGCGACGGCCGACCGAGCTGAGCACCGGCTCGCTGTTGGGTAAGTTTGTTTATTTTGTTTGAGTTCTATTTCTATTTCTAACTTTTCTGAACTTTCCTAGATTCAACGGCGGCAAGCTGGCCATCCTCTCCTTCGATGCCAGCTCAGGATCACCTACAACTCTGGTCCTCCTGACCGACGCCTCCACCCACCACGATGACATCTGCTCGCTCGCTTTCTCCCCGTACGCCATCGGCTCGGTGGCCGCCTACCGCTCCGGCCTGCTCGTTTCCGTCAGCCGCGACGCCGTCCTCAAGGTCTGGAGCATCGGCGACGGCTCGACGGCTTCAGAGATTGCCGAGTACCGAATATCGTCGAGTGGTTCTTCAAACAACAACAGCGGCAGCAGCAGCGGCTCTGCGTCCTCTTCCAACTCACGAAAAGGAAGTGAGGGCCAGCACTCGAAGTGCAACTGGTTCGCCGCCGCCTTTCTTCCTCGGTCGGCGCTGGGGCAGTCCTCCTCAAACTCTGCCTCAAACTTTGCCTCAAACTCCAACTCTTTGGCAAAGCCGCCCAGCTACGAGATTCTGGTGACGGCGCCCACCGGCGAGCTGGTCAGCCTGGCGCTGCCCGATCGGGCGCCCAGTTCAAAGTTGCGCATCGCCAAGGCGAGCCGCTTTGCTGCCTCCTCCTCAAGATCGGGTCAAAATTCGAAGGTGAACAGCTTTGGAGGAGGAGGTGATCACCACCATCAAGGCCACCAGTCGGTGGTCTTCAGCATCATGGTCTGCGGGAGACGGGGCATTGCGGTCACCTACTCGCTCGACTACAAGATGATACTGTGGGAGTTGGGCTCGAGGTAGGTTTTGAGGGAGTGTTTTTAATGAAAATTTTTTAACCGATTTTTTCTTTTTTCTCTTTTAGAGCCGCCCGCGGCCGCTTCCACCTCTTTGCCAACGGGGCGCTCGCAATTGACTGCTGCCTGCGGGACCGCCGCCTCGCCGTCGCCTTTGGCAGCTCCGTCTACGCGCTCGACTTTGGCGATCAAGAAGGGGAAAATTCAGCTGTCGTCTCGACCACTCGCCTCACCACCGCCCCCAAGGCGTGGAAGTTCTACCAGGTCAGCTGGAACAATGTCAGCGACTCGGAGCGGCTCGGTTCGCTGGCCCTGGGAAACTCGGGCGGTGAGGTCCTCCACTACGATCTCAACGAGCGGGTCTTTATTGGCAAGGGAGGAGGAGGAGGAGGAAATTCAGGAGGATTTTCAACCAAGAACCTGTCTGGATTTGCCAAGGGCGTCGGAGACGCGAGCAAGATCTACAAGTTTGTCTGGCCGGTGAAGGTATCGGCGGCGGGAGGTGGTAAGTTCGCTTTTTTGGAGTTTAACTTTTTTCCTAATTTTTCTATTCTTTTACTAGAGCCCCCACGAACTGCCGTGCTCAGCCTGCACGCCTCGGGCTCGATCCTCATCAACTTCGTGCCCTCCCGACACCTTCCCCATCGGCCGGCGGAGAACTTTATGACGGCGAAGTACGTCGCCGGGCTGCCGACTATCGAAAATGGAAGTTCCTCTGTTGGCCTCTTGCAGCAGCGGAAGCACTCGGCCCTGGACGGCCACCAGCGGGGGCGGGTGCTGGTGGTGGGCAACGATGACGGCACGGTGGATCTGCTGAAGAGCGTTGATGGAGGTGGTGGTGGTGGTGATGGAAGTTCGCCCCCTTATCGACATCTTTACCGATTTCGCGCCTTCACCAAGCCGATCATCTCGATAGAGGCTTCGGGAGATGGAGGAGGAGAAGGTGATGGAGGAGATGGTAATGGACTTTGGCTGGCCATCACCGCCATGCACGACAACTTTGTCCACTGCTATCGGTTGGAGGTGAACGAGGATGGCGGTGGTGACGGGAGTTTGGAGGAAAAGGAGGTGTCGTCTGAAGAACCCTCTTCTAGCTCTTCCATCCTCAAACCTCTCCAGCTGACCAAGTACAAGCTGAGTGGGCACTCGGACCGGGTGGCGGCCACCTCCTGGAGTCCATTTTCTTCGTATTCTTCAACAAATCAGCAGAAGAAGCTGCTCGTCACCGCCAGCTACGACACGAGTTGCATCGTCTGGGAGGTGGTCAGTCAGCGACCGCTGCACCGCTTCACCGGCCACCGCTCCCTGATCTACGCCATCAGGTGGAGTCACTTCCGGGAGGAGCTGATCTTCAGCGGCGGCGAGGACGCCTTCCACGCCTGGCGGTGGCCGGAGCAGCCCAAGTTCGAGGATGATGATACTGAAGGGGGTGATAGTTCGGCGGGGGTGACGCTGGTGAAGCTGCGGGAGGTGCTCAAGAAGAAGGAGGTGAAGAAGGTCAAAGATGAAGAAAAGGCCAAAGAAGATGAGGAGGGTCAAGAGGAGAAAGACGAGGTTATCACCACCACCTCGATTACCACCAACAACTCCTCCTCATCTTCAAAGTCCTTATCATCCTCATCCTCATCCAAAGCCGTCGAAGCTGTAAACTCCCATCATCACCACCAAACCACTGCACTTCCGCCGGCCAAGGCGCTCTTCTCTCTCTCCAACCAGCTGGAGTACAGCAGCAGCAAGGCGGAGACGTTGGAGGACATTGCCGCCATTGTACGGCTGAAGCGGTGGGCCGATTCGATTTCGGCTGAAGAGGATGAAAATTCAGAATCTAAATCCCCAAAAGAAGGAGTTCCCGAGGAGGTGGTACCGGAGCGGGCCCTAAAGCGGATCCTCTTCTACAGCCCGCGCCTCACTGAGCTGCGCCGCTTTCTGGAGCTGGAGCGGGCGAATCACCTTAAGGCGAACTCCCGAGGAGGAGGTGGACAACAATCGGACGCCGCGGAGCTCATTTCGATGATGGCCGACCTGCGGGGGGCGATCGAGCGGGCCATTGAGGAGGGCGAGGCGGACCTGCAGCTGGCCACCTATGCTTCCGCCTTCTCCAGAGACCTCTACCTTCGCTGTCTGGACGCCTACTGGAAACGAGGAGGGGGAGGTGATGGGAGTTCGACGGGAGTTTCAGCTAAAACCACTGCTCAGCCCTCCACTTCAACTCGAAGCGCCCGACTGCTGCTGAACTATGGGCGAGAGATGGAAGCCCTCAGTCGACTGGCGGTCTTTGGCGACTTTGAGGCGGCGGTGGAGGGACTGCTCCTCGGCTCGCAAAAGAGCGGAAGTTCTGGAAGTTCCGGAAGTACTGGCGGTGGTGGTGGTGGTGGTGGTGGACTGTACCGAGAGGCGCTGGTCCTCGCCCGGATTAATCTTGCAAGTCAGCCGGTGGTGGACGGCCTCTGGGATCGCTGGTTCCGAGCTCGGCTTGGCATGGGCCAGGCGGAGGCGGCGGCCAAGTGTCTGGTGGCCAGTGGGCGGTGGGCGGAGGCCCATGCCCTGCTCGACCTTCGACGACGGCTCTGTGCGGAGACGAGTGGCGAGCGAGTGATGGCCGCCTATCAGACGGTGGTGGAGCTGCTGAAGGAGGTGCTGAAGGCTGAAGGAGGGCCCTCCAAGGACTGAAGAAGAGGTATTTTTGAAAAAAATTTGTGTTTTATTTTTACTTTGTGCTTCAAATATTAAAGCTCTCTTTTTTCTCTTTTTATCTTTTTCCAGCCGCTCTGGAATCAGTCTGCCTACCTCTCACTCTCCCTCAATCAATTTGATGTGTGAGCGAAATTTGAGGAGGAAAGTGAGGTAAGTGCTCGCTTTTATTTTGATTTTCTATTTAGTTGTTTTAGTTGTGTGGTAGTTTGGGACATTTTTATTGTTGTGGGCAGTTGGCGGTTGTCCTTTTAGTATTTCTTTCTTTTCTTTTTTCCCTTTTTGGCCCCACGTTTGGGGCTGACTAATTAATTGTGGAGACAGTGGTGGCTAGACAGTGGGGTCCACTTTTGTTTAGCTGTTTGTACGGGTAATTTAGCCCTGGCAGATAGAATTTGTCTGCTTTTATCAGTAATGGGAAGGTAGATACTGTTTTTTTTGCTTGCTTTCTCTTTCTCTCTGCTTGGCAAACTTCAATTAACTCTGATGAAACTGCTGCAGCAGACTGAAAGTGACCATTTAATGCGTTTGCACTGGGTAGAGGGGGCACTTTGTAACTGCTGACAAACAGAGTACACAAATTGTGTCCACTTTAGGTTATTATTGTCAGAACTGCTGCTACAGTCGAAGTTCTTTATGGGGAAGAGGAGGGAATATTATTGAGACACACATTTTGTATTCTCCCTGTTTTGTTTTATTTAGAAGTTGGTGCTCAGTTAATTATTTATTGACAGTGACAGTAGAGTGGAAGACCAAGTGCTTGATGACAAATGAGAGAGAGAGAGAGAGAGAGAGAGAGAGAGAGAGCAGTGCAGTCAGGGAAAGTATTTGAATAGTTTGGGTTTTGATTAGAGCAGGGGAATTTAACGGGGGGAGGGAATAGGAATAGGGAAAATTGGGAAAATTGGGAAAGAGGGAAGGCAAATGTGGTGACGCCAAGGTTTTGTTTGTTTTCTTTCTTTGTACAAAAACTCTGTTTTATCTAAAATGTTTGCTTTACAGTACCGAGCAGGGAATGCCCTTGCTCCTGGGGACTAGGGCCTGCTTCTTTCTCGCTTCTTCGGGCTCCTCATCGTCGGGATTATTTCCTCCTCCTGCTGGAGGGGAATTACTTTCTTCCTCGGTCTTTCCAAAGTAGCCCGTATCGTAGAAGACGTTGACGCCGTCGAAGGCGTTCCGATTCATCATGCTGCTGCTGCTGATGCTCAGCGCGTGGAAGCTCGTCTCCCAGAGGTCGTCGCCCTTCTTATTCGATGATCCCCAAATTCCCAGCGATTCTGCGGTGAGAATTCTCCAGCGGTGGGCGGTGTCGGTGGCCGAGGGGCTGAAGGCCGGTTCCCTCAAGAACTCATAGAGCTTTCCCTTCAGCTCGTTGGTGCTGTTCTTGCTGCTGAAGAGGTTGCGGACGTTGAGGTAAATGGGGGCCGGGGGAGGGGGAGGAGGTGGTTGATGGGATCGGGAATGATGGGAATAGGAAGTGCTAGGACCGGGGTTTCGGGAAAGGTCGACTATTTCCAGTGGGTTTGACTCGTCCGACTCGAAGGGCTTGGTGTAGCAGATGCGGAGGATGCGAATGAAGTCGCCGGTGTTGCGGACGAAGGCCATCTCCGAAGAGTCGATGGAGGTCACTGTTGGTAGGGGATTTTGGGGATTTTTGGGAGGGATTTTTTAAGGATTTTTGGGATGGGATTTAGGAGGTAAATTTGGGTTAGATTAGGGGTTAACATTTGGGGATTTTATTATCAGGCACTTACTCGACCGCAGCTTAATGTCCACCGAGCTGGAGTTGAGGAAGCGAATCTCGGGGTTGGCGGCCAGCCAGCGGCTCGCCTTCGCCACCAGCCGACTCTGCGTCTCGAACTTGGGGTACTTGATGAAGCCGCCGCCGCTGATGCACTCGGGGATGAAGTCGGCGAAGCCTACGAGGTCCTCCTGCCTGGCGTCGACCGAGGCGTCGAAGAAGACCCTCACCACGTTGATGACCTGGTCCGCTTTGAGGAGTTCGCTCCCATCATCGACGCTGGGCATCTGCCTCTGGTTATCTCCACTGGTACTGTAGCAGGGGAAGGTGGTGACGTTGAGGAGGGGGCCGGTGAAGACCTCGCCGCTGGCGATGTCGAGGTTGATGCGGTCGGTCACCTCCTGCATCTTTTCGAGCACCTTTTTGGCGCCTTTTGAGCTTTCTCTGGAGCCCTCCTTGGCCGGCAGCATCTTCGGCCAGTAGTCTCGGTAGCCGATTCGAGGGGGCGGTGGTCCGCCGCCGCCCCCGCCCCCGCCCCCGTGTTTTGAACTTCGGTGATATTCGAGGGCCTCGGCTGGGTCTCGGCTGCGGACGAGCCACAGGCGCAGGAGTTGGACGATGTAGCGGCCGTCGAGGACGTTGGTGGCGTTCTGTTTCGACAGGGCCTGGTTGGGGTCGAAGTTGTTGAGGCAGTTCTCCTCCTGGAGGGGCCACTTGCTGATGGCGGCCACCCGCTTTCCCTTGATGTCGCCGTTCTCCGCGAAGTTGATGAGGATCTTCGCGTAAAGGGTTTCGCAGTTGAGCACTGACCAGTGGATGAGGGTTGGATGGGAGTTTGAGGAAGAATTTGAAGTTGAGCTTGTGGCGTGCCTGGCCAGCCAGTGATTGGCTTTGGCCACTACTTCGCTGTGGAAAAATAGAGTTTGGGTTAGGTTTTTGGCTGTTGTTTTTTAGCTGGTGACAGTTGTAGTGCAGTTGTACAGTTGGAG
>JAALOO010000668.1_pt1 | contig 29040 bp, 29 predicted proteins | sample 7257641 | NCBI WGS metagenome assembly JAALOO01 (sample SAMN14085613, study PRJNA598686) | mite metagenome | biome: ENVO:01001000; feature: ENVO:01001002; material: ENVO:01001226; isolation source: single female mite from University of Michigan culture on fish food culture... ...
ACGATACTAAACTCGGCCATGGAGCAAGACTTTTTTGCAGATGTGATCACCGTGTACATATGCAAAGCTTAATAGAACGCAATGAAATTTTAATTAAACTATTTAACTGCTAATAGATTATAAATAAAAATACTTTTTAGGAAACTTGAAACCCAAAAATTAAACTTGTGACTAGTTAAACTAGAAGCTTTTTGTTTAGAAAATTAAATTGTAAAAATGTAGTCTTTGAATCGTTTTTGAATTGTCATAATTAAATCAAAAGACACACACCAAGTGCAGACGATAATTTGTCTTCACTGCGACTGCCGCTTACCGATTGCACATATAACATTGTAGCAGCATTGAATTGCTTTTTAAGATGTTGATTAGATAATTTTTAAATTTTTGTCAAACATACATTTTTTCCACTACAAAAAATGTTATCAATGTATGCAGAGAACTGTTAAGAATCATTCAATAAAAACATTTTTGTTCAAAGGTAACAAAACTGTAAATATATCGTTTATTTCAAAAAGATCACTCATGCAACAGTGAAAACAAAAATAAAATTTTTGATTGTCTTTCCAAAAATGTCACTTTACTTGTGGGTTAGATAAAAGTTGGCATTAGTTAACAGTTTGCTAATTAGCCTCACCTTCTTAATGAGTTCCTAAATGTTTCAATTGAAGGCTAGAGGATGAATTTTTCCAAAAGCATCGTCCGTCGATAAAACTTTGAAGATGAGGTGAGGCGCTGATATGAGCTGCCCTAAATACATTCGCTTACCTGTCTTGTAATGTTTTGTCCCACACACGATGAGCACCACTTGTCACTTCTGTTTGCAGATGCTTTCAAGGCAGTTAGCTCAAAGTTGCAAAGATAGCTTGTCTTTTTACGCAATCTTTTGCTTTTTTTCTTTTTGTTTCTGTTCAGTTTGGCGACACCATCTTTGTTGTCATTGACGATACCAATCACCAATTGCCTCATACTCAGCCTGTACAGTGTGTGTGTATATTATAAATTCACATTTATAAAAACTGATTTCCATGTACTGTCACTCATGTAAGGATGAGGAAAGAAAGATGTCAAATGCGACAATTGAGGCATCTTTCCTTTCAATGTAAACCATATCATGTGAAGTGCAAACGACGGCCGATTATTTACGGCACGTATATAAGGTAATCGCTTGCTCAGGTGGCGGTTGGCTTGATCGACAAATTTTTGAATTGTGCCCAAAAGCCTGTTTGCAATACAAAAACATGAAGGTTTGTTTAAAATAACCACAACATATGTTTTTATTTGTTTTTAATACATGTGATAAACTAACGTCATTCTTTCCTTTGAAGTGTCTAATTCTCTTCGCTTCGTTCCTTTCGATGGCCGTAGCTTACAAGAGCTTCCTCAGTATGAACGGCAGGGAGCTCATCAACAGCGGTCGTAGTGCTGGTGGTAGTGGCGGTAAAGTTGGCAGTATCCAACTTCTGTCTCCTGGAAAGCAAGTGAACTCCTTCAAAGCCTCATCGATCAGCAAGGCAACTCGCTCTTCAGTGTCATCCTTTAAGCCATCTCGACCGACTCAACAGGTGCTGACACAACAACTGGATACTCCGATTCTAGCGCCTGCTCCAACGGTTGCTGAAGCCCCTCAGTTGTTTGCCATCCTCGTGCCTGCGGAAGAAGTGGCATCCAGCCACAGTGTAGCTGCTGCCCCAGCGCCTAAACTTCAACTCTCCGCTCCATCAACTGCACCAGCCGTCCAGTCACAGTTTCACTCAGTGGCCCCTGGCGCAACCATCACTGCAGCAATTCAAACAACTCATTCAATTGAAGTCGTTGATGTCCCTAGCTCTGGCTCTAACTCTGCTCCGCCTGAAATTCACATTCCAGCCAGTTCCCAGCCCATTGAGCTTGCATTCCACTCTCAGTCTAGCCCCATAAACGTCCGCCAAGTTCACATTCCAGGTGAAGTGTCGCCGCCGCAGCACAGTCAATCGGAAGAAGAGCCGGAAATAATAAAAACTACAGTCATTAAGCCAATAGTTCAAGAGATAAAAGAGATAGTAATTCCTTCAAGATCGATTACTCAGGTATATATTTGTTGGTAAAATGGAATCGGTTTTAATTCAATTTATTTTATAGGAAATTAAACCAGTGCAAGAAGTTGTAAATCAAGTTGTGACCAGAGCCCAAACCCAAACTCAGAGTTCAAGAGTTCAAAGTGCCGCCCAGCTAATTGCCAAACCTGTCGCAAGTGCTCCAAAGATTTCTTTGTCTTCGAAACCTACTGCCATTTCATCTGGCGTCCCGACATTTACTTTCTCTTCGAAACCCGTTTCATTTGCTTCTGGTACTCAACCAAGGATTTTTCTGGCAATCACCAAAGTAAACGGAAATATCATCAAAAAGTAAAGGAATTCTGGCAATGATTTGTTTAAAAATATTTATTTTATTTATTTACTAAATTCAAATGTTGGTTGAGGTGTTTGCTTCTAAATAAATAAACAGTTGTTTTTAAAATGAGTGTTTATTTACAATTTAAAAACAAAGTTAAATGCACACAATATCACAGTTAGTAAAATGGATTCTCGAATAGCCTCACTTGATGATTCAGTTTGATTCGAATTTGGATTGCTTTCTTGTCTAGTCGCTTCAGCGTATGAAACAATAGTGTTGATGCCTCGATTGTTGATTCCTCTCAACAGTTTAAAGTAGCCACCTTCGCCCCAGTCTTCACCTAACAAAGAATCAAACATCAACAATAAATCTTGCAACAAGTAAGTTTCTGCCTACCCCAACTATTTTTCACCAGCCAATAGTCAAAACCGCCTTGATTTCCAAAACCCACTATTGTGACGTAATGGTTGTAGTCACCATACAGGTCTCGGCTTCCGCCAGAGGTGAGGACGCCTCCACTAATTTAAAATTCAAGTGTTAGCATTAAATATTCTTGCAGAACAATGGGCGCAAAGCTTCCAGTACCTGTACAGCATAAAATGCCTGTCACCTGCATTGATAATGGCTGCCAGCGGTCCCTTGCTGTATAATGCGCTCATAATCAGCTCGTCAGAGGCATTGATAGGCAGAAATGCGTACGATGATATGGTTTCAGTCCAATCAGATGAGTCCCTACGACACCTTCCCGGCCGCCCAGTGTAGGGATAAACCTTCTCGGCAACGACACCAAATTGCTGCACAGCACTGTACACATCGTCCACAGTACCTCCCTGACAGCTGTCAGACACGTATTGCGGCGGTCGAACACAGTCCATTATTTGCTGTTTGGACAACGGCACCAGGGGGTTCTTGGCAATGGCATTAGCACTTTCGACCACAGAAAGACCTGCAAATTTATTGAGAAGATTTTTGGCCACCTCAAACTACAATTTTTGCCTAAGTGCGCACCAGTAGCTACGCCTGACAGACTGAAATCAATAAAGACAAAATTTGTAGTTTGAAGTGGCCAAATAGCCAAATAGTTACCTTACCGGCAAAGATAAAGCAACTTCCGCAGTTTCCTTGATCTTCAACAACGCTGACAACACCTTTTGATCTCCAGTCAAAAGAAACAGGAAAAGTAGTGCTTGCTGAGATATTTTCATTACGAAAAAATGAACCAATTTTAATGTCCTTGCTGTGTTTGCCAATGTACACTGGGTTTATCCATTTGTGACCAATAAAAGAATTTTCGTTAATACCCTAAAAGTTAAAAACTAAAATTAAAACATTGTTAATGTCAAATTTTTTTACCATATCAGCAAATCGATTTAATGATAATCTGTATTGCGTGAGGCCATTATCATTTTGTCGATTGGCCCTGGTCATCAAGTCAAAGGAGTAAAGAAAATTGCCTTTTCTATACTCAATTTCTTCTGAATTGTAGTATTCTTTTCTATATTTTTTACAATAATTGCTAAAATTGGCATCAAAATTTAGCAAACCCTTTTCAGCAGCAATCGTGCTTAAATTTCTGCCGTATGTGGCTTTAATGAAATGAACGTAGTCAAGAAATGACTGACCATTTGCTGCAATGTTTAAAAGAAACAAGAGAAAAATGTATGGCACAATTGTTTTGCACATTTTTGGCTTTACTTGAAAAAGAAAAAATCAAAATAAATGAGGAGCAAAATGAATTGTTCCCAAATGAAAAATATTTGTTTGTAGTATGACGAATTGGCAAGAGTAAGTGTTGCAACAAATAATAAAAAGTGTCTGTGTCATGATGACAATTGTAACTGAGCAAATTGCACCTTACCGAATTGTACCTTTGTGCACCATTTTAACGTTTGCGGCTGCACATAAGCAAATATGCAAGTAAAGCGATTGCAAAGTAAAGTTAAAGTATGACCAGAAACATTTTTCATGATTGCTAATTGATTTTTTTGGTTATTGGACAAACTTATTGCATCCAATGAATAAAATCAGCAAATTTTGTTTTTGTGAGTATTAAATAAGTATAAAATGATTTTAAACTTTCATTTAAAAATCTTTTATTCATGTCAAACATTTAAACATTTAACATTTAAAACAAAGCCTTTTATTCAAATAAAAACACTATCTGCTACAGATAGCTTTTAAAAAATTACTTTTCTAATCTATGCATCAAAGATAATTAAAGATCGAATGCACTTTCCCTCTTTGAGCAAATGAAATGCCTCATTAATCTGCTCCAGCTTGAAGTTATGTGTTACCAGGCGGTCAACATCGTACTCTCCTTTGACGTACATTTCAGTCAGTTCAGTGTAGGCCGAATCGCAGTCTTTGTTGCCCATAAACGCACCAGCCACTTTTTTCCCAGTCAAAGTATCAGAAACAGGAAGGACCAGCTCAGTTCCACTTGGGGCCAAACCGACTAGGGCAAGTGTGCCAAAAACTAAATTGTTGTGCATTTTTTAGAAGTATGATTAACAATTTTCAAAACAATTTTAAAACAATGAGGGTATTTACCGGAAAGTGACTTGTAAGCAGTTTCAATAACAAACTTGTTGCCAAGACAATCAAAAGCATAGTCGACGCCCCCATATTTCTCCTTAAGATACTGGTCTACAGGTTTCCCACCCAGCTCATTTGGATTAACAAATTCAGTAATTCCAAACTCTTCACCAATTGCCTTCTTCTCATTGTTAATATCAACACCAATAATGTTTTTTGCACCCGCTTTTTTGCAGCCGTAGATAGCATTGATGCCAATTGCCCCAATGCCCCAGACAGCAGCAGTAGTTCCGGGCTGAACATTAGCTTGATTACGGGCAGCCTGAAAATAACAAATAAATTAAGTGTTAAACAATATTTAACAAAAAATAAAAATATTCTTACGTAAAATCCGGTTGCAACTAAACAGTAAATAATAAACTTTTTAGATCATTGTATTTATAAACTTAACAAATTACCTGCACAAGAAATGATGGCACTGTTCACCAGTGGAGCTGCTGGGTTAATCTATAAATAACATTGAACAACATTTTTACAACTTTTAAAATTTTGTAAACAAACTTACCTTGACAACCTGACTCAACTTGAGTAAAGAGTACTGGCTGTAGATGCCTAGACCTGCTAAGCCAATCAAGTTTTGCCCGTTTTTGGTCAGTTTCTTATTGGGAATAGCGCCAAGTGCAATTAGATTTTCTTTTGCGCAAAAGTTGGTCAGCGGACTAGCACAGTATGGACAGTCGCGACAAGCCGGCATGAAAGTGGTCAGCACGTGATCACCAGGCTGCAGATTAGTCACGTCAGGCCCAACTGATTCAACGATTCCAGCTCCCTCGTGACCGAGAACAGCTGGCACATCATGACCAGGCCATTCATTCAGTTTGGCAGTGCCCCATACTTATTTAGCAAAATAGTAATTAGTTATTTAAACCAATATAAAAGTCATCAACTTACCGAAATGAGCATCCGAAGCACATATGCCTGCTGACACCATTTTTACGCGCACTTCTCCATTTTTTGGCGCATCAATGGTTACATCTTCGATCACCAGCGGTGTTCCTTCCTTGTAAATGATAGCTGCTTTACAGATGATTGACTATAAAAAATTTTTTTAAAAGGATCTGTTTTATTTTAAATAGACAGTTTTACCTGTTGAGACATTTTAAAAAAGTTTTTTTTGTAGAACAAAAGTAACAATGTGTTCAACTAGTGTAAAACTTTTTACAAATATTTCCACTTATATTATCAAAAAGCTTAATAAAAAAAGTTCATCAAACTGACAATCAATATAACTGAACCGACAAAAAAGTATGTACAAAACTGATAAGCTGGAAAAACGGATGGAATTTGATAAGGTTCGTTTGTTACTAATAAAAAGAAGAAAACACCGCCATACTTAAATTTCATGCTGATTATATACTTATTAGCTAGAAACAAAGTGCTCCGCCTTACTGTATTTTCTGACACATCGATAGATGTTAACTTATCGGCTAAATGTACAATAAAGCTGTGCATTGTAGTTGCTTTGATAAAAGTACTCTTCAAGGTTAAAAAATAAGCTTATCGAAATGATTTATGCTGCACACTAAACAGTACAAAAACTAATGAAGTTCTAACTACGAGCAAACTTGTCTTGTAGACATAACACAAAAAAACTGAAACTGTTATACAAGATAATTGAAATCAGTTGTGGCTAACCATTATTTTGGTATCGCGCCAAAGTTAGCGTCTTGTAATACACGACTTGTATGAATGTAAACTAGTGGGAAACTGTTGCATTGTAACTTTGGTACACCTGTTCACTTTATTTAACTGATGCTTAGTAGAATGCGACCATTTTAGATTTATAACGGACAGAAATTTTTCAAAAAAACAAGTTGCTGTGCTCATACAAACTGCAAATCGCACTGCATTTGTTAAAACATTTTTCTGTATTTAAAAAAATATCTAATGCGTTAGATTTCAATTTTACTCAATAAACAATTATTGACAAATTTATACAAGTAATGTTCAAAACCAAAAAGTGATTATCACTAGCATTTAAAAAAGCTTAGTTTTGAAGTTGTGACACCAGAAGTCCCTAGTAAAGCTTTTTGTGAGCTATTCATAATTTCTTATTCATTTTATACAATTGCTACTAATTTTTAAAAATTGTTTGATTTCAAGGTCAGCAAGTTTCGGTCATTTGAAGTACAAGTATTTATCCAAAAAATGTACGCTGTGACAAGCTGTTTTAGTTTATACAACACAAAATTTAGTTACATAAAGTTATAAACTTTAATAGATTAAATTGTTACTTAAAACAAAGTTTAATTTTACAACAAATTGACACTTTTTCACAAAAGTTTTTTTTGAAAATCACAGTGTATTATTGTTTAATCTGCTGTACAAATGTTGTAGTAATTTTGCTAAAATTTGTACAATGTACGCATGCATAATCTTTTTACTGATAATAAAATTCTTTAGAACATCAACGGCAAACAAACAATGGCCAATTACAAGCTCAAACCATTCTTTTCTGTTTTGTTGGCTATTCCTATCCTATGACTGTTCAAAATGATGGCCACACGCACAGACGATCCTAAAGAAACGAGTGAAAGGAAGATAATGACAACATCTGGGAAACCACAGGCAATTTGGCGTTAAATCCCCCCACTAGCAGTCATCCATTTTGCTACTTGCAATTCAAGGTAAAAGTCTAGAAGACGAACATCTTGATTCACTTCAAAGTATAAACAAGTGTTGCAAAGCAAGTGCTACTGCTTTCCATTGATAAAACATTACTGAATAGTAAACATTTTGTTCTGATCTCATTGTATCTCGATAAAACTATCATCATGCTATCAATTCTACTTTTTATTTTCATTTTCATCCCACAAAAAGTGCTTACCATTAGCACCTGTTCATTGCACAGCACTGACATTACTTGCTCACATTTCTCCAATTATGACGCATTCTCCAGTTCTTTGCGTAGAATTCAGTCTGAACAAATTCAAAATAATCATGCTGTTTTTCGACGCCTTCATCTGTTTAACTGCTCCTTTAAGTATTTGCCTGAAAATGCATTTTTAGGCCTTAAATTTAGCACGATTCTTTTAGAAAATGTATCCATTAAAAAAGTTATATCAAAAGATTTTTTTGGCTCAAGTTCTGGTTATCTTAAACGATTGATTTACCGAAACAAAGATTTTACGCAATCTAGTACTCAATATGATAATAATCTATTTGAATCGCTTCGAAAATGCCGATATTTACAGCATGTCGAACTTTGCATGACAAATTTAGAAAATGTCATACCAAGTGGCGCCTTCAACCACAACTACCTTCGATCAATTCGTTTCACCGGAAACTACTCATCATTGTCCATCCAATCACAAGCTTTTAATTCACTTAAACGCATACAATCTGTTGTTTTTAACAAGCTGACAGTAGTCAATGTTGCTCAAAATGCTTTAGATGTTGAACCAATTCAAAGTGGTCATGTCAGTTTTATTTTTAACCGCTGCAAGTGGCCATATGAATTGAAAAAAAGTTTTGATCTTCAATTTCGCCAGTCGTTATCTCCTGTAAAAATTTATTTTTATTCAAGTAAGTTTATTTAAACTTTAATATTTGTACATTATAATCTAAATTATTTTATTTTTTCATTTAAGATGACCTCATCAGTGTATCGTCAATTTCTTTTTTTGAGCCGTTTTTTCGCTTATCAACTGAAAATGTTCTTTTCATTACAAAACTAGATTGTGGGTCAATGATTGATGCTTCGAATGAATTTTTTTTCTTGAAAAAAATGATAAAAATGTATAAAAATCACTTAATATTAAGGTGCGCTCAAGATAAACACTTTTGGAAGTTGCTATTAGAAGATGAAAAACCCAATGTGCAAGCGTACAACAGTAGTACAACTGAAAACGTTACAGAACATGAAAGTATTCTTACAATGTACTCTATACTATTGCAAAACTTCCATCTTCCAAGTCATCACTTTGTCGAGCCAGTCTTAGAAATGCCAAAATCGGTCAAAAGCCGTTGGTTTACAGATTTAAGTCTCTTATTTGACTGGTACCACGTTCCTTTAACTCTGCTTTTACAAATGTTAGATCAAAGCGCTGTGGTCGTTCTTGAAGAGCTCAACGCTTCAATTGAATCGTACCAGATTGAACCGAGTAAAAACCTTCATTGCAGTGTTTTTAAAGTGAAAGAAAATCGTTCAGATACTCTAACTTCAGTATCTCACTCTGGTGATCAGGTTCAACTGCTAAAACAGCAATCAAGCAAAAGCTCTGAACTTTATTTAGTGTCAACGTGGGCGCAACAAACATTTGACGAAAAAATAGGAAATGCAACAAGCAGTTTGATTCTCAACACAAATCTGATTTCTGTGAATTTGATCAGACTGGCCAACAAAACTAAAATACACAATGCTACGGTTAAGATCAGGTAAAATATTGTTATGAAAAAATGTTGAAAGTTTAATCTAATGATGTCTATTGTGCAGATTCCATAACCTCACACCACGCCACCTCTTTGATGTGGTGCACTGCGTTTACTGGGACTTTTCCACTGCGCAATGGTCCACATTTGGTTGTCAGTACATGTCTTCGGAATCTAGTCCTTCAACTGCAGTTTGCGTTTGTTCTCATCTAAGCAACTTTGCTGCCCTTCTCGATGTTTCTGGTCGTGAGGAGAACACCGCCATCAAGTCACTGCTGACGTACATCTTCTGCGGCGCATCAGTCCTCTGTCTGGTCGTTTCCATTGGACTCTCACTTCGTTTGGGCCGCATCGAGTCGTACAACCTCGCCAATGATCAGTTCCGACGAAGGGCAAACAAGGCAACACTGAACCGTCACATTGCCATTTGCCTGCTGTTGACTCATGCAGTCATACTAGTTGGCATGGATCGAAAGGAAGTCCAGTCGGTCTGTCTGACGTTCTCACTGACGCTGAGCTTCTTTCTTCTTGCGTCTTTCAGCTTTATGCTCCTTCAGGGATACCACTTGCTGAAGAGCACCTCTCACCCTCTAGTCAGTGATCTCAGACAAGGCAATTATGCTGTTTTCGGATATGGAGCCCCAGCGTCAATACTAGCTATTGCAGTGATGACCATTTGGAGTCGAGACCTTTCTCTGGCAGATGTCTTCATTGGTGACTATTTGTGAGTTATTACTAATAGATGCAAAGAGTTCAAGCTAATTTACAAAAACTACACTATAGTTGTTGGATATCCACTAAAAATAACCCACTGCACATATTTATTATCATCGGTAAATGATCTTTTTTTATAATTATTTATGACTGATAACCGCAAATTTTTTTTCAACAGTACCTATTTCCCTTTCAATCTCCATCAACATAATCTTCTTTATTTTTATTTTAAAAACCATTATTCGGCGAAACCGTTTTTTAGCTCATTTCAGTCAATCATTCTCCATTTCTCATCATCCTCAAAGTGCAAAACAGTCGCTCAGTTTGCTTTTGCTTGTCTTAAACTTTGGAATATGCTGGCTCGTATTCATGCTCTACATTACTGAAACTGGTCAATACTTTGCTTACATTTTCATAATTCTCAATGGGTCACAGGTGAGAATTGATTTTTTAATATTGAATTTCATTAATGTCATGCTACATCTTTTTCATAGGGGGTCTTCTTTCTTCTCAACCAGATTCTCTTCCTTCAATCAAAGAAGGTTTCTCTTTTTAAGAAAAACAGTTTTTCACCACCGAACAGTCGAATATGCTCCATCGCTACTCAGACATCAATTACGTGATAAACTATAAAAAAGTTAGGAACTTATTTTTTAATAAGGGCTTGTAGCAGCCAAGACTCTACAGGCTGACTCTTTTCCTGCTAAGTAATGCTCGAACATACCAACTTCAATTGACGTCAATGAAGTAGTTGCAAAATTTACCACAGATAGTTTCCCAGGACGACCACTCACGAGTATTGTCTGTCACCTAAATCACAACAAAACTTCCTCTGACCACCGCAAATGAGTCACATGAAAGCCATAGTTTTTTGGATTCTAAATACGCGCTAATGGCCCCCACTGACGTCAATCGTTAAAGTTTCATCTACTTTCAGTTGTTAGTTGGCACAATAAAAACAAGAATAAATGTTAGTTGTTTGTTCGGTATTATGCTAATCAGAAAACCGCACAGGTTTGTTTTGCCGAGAGCCGTCAAATGCGTTAAAGATTTTTTAAATCTAGAACTTTTGATGCTAACTTTTCAAAAATAAAATACAAAAACTGTAAACAAAATAACTCAAAAAATTATTTTTTAAATTAAAAAAGTCACAGTTTAAAAAAAATTGACTCAATTTATCGGATCATTCCATCCTGTAATAGTACACTGAGGGGTTGCATTTAACTTTGCTTAGTAAAAATCAAACAAAACTTTTAATTAGCGTAATGAGGTAGCCCGTTGATGGTCTGTACCTAGTGCTTCAGATCCATTGTCAGATCATCTATTATTAAAAAAGTACCTGTACTAAAACAATCCTCATTTCTTATTGATAAGCTAGCCTGCTTTTTGGCCCAGTTTGATGATTTTTGAGCGCTTGCAAGTCCAAATCACGACAGTTGTCGCATATCTTCTGAAGATTAATGGCCTAGCCACCTGGTAATGGCTGGTCCATTTTCTCGATTGCTCCATTTAGTGTATAAAGTGGTGTCAAGTTCAGTGAAGACCACTCAGTTGGCTTTGAACCTTCACTCCACTTGGCTGGGCTTTCTGTTTTGTCACTGCAACTTTGCAAGTGAGTGCTCCAAACACAACGACACGAACACGATGTATCCGGTAAAGCCCAATGGGCAACCGATCGACCCTGAGAGCTACTCGAATGCCTCCTCCTCGGAGTCGATGATCACCGGAAAGCCCTCACCATGGGACAGTCTACAGAACTCCTTGAGCGTCTTCTGGGTGACGAAGCAGCTGCTGCCGAAGAATGCAGACAAAGCAAAGGTGATCACAACGACGCTCAGAGAGCTGCTCACCTACTGCGCCTTCTTGATGACCATCACCTACAGTAAGTGGATGAACAGACTTTGTCAACTGCTTAACACTAACCATTTTTTTTATTAAACTTTCAGTCACCTTTTCAATGATGAACCCGACCATGTACTACCAAACTAAAATCATGAGTGACCTGTTTCTTGAAAAGGCCGACAGCAGTGGCGTCTCCTTCAAGACTGCCTCACAGATGGATCACTTCTGGAATGTAAATGTTGTCTAAATCTAGTCAATGTTTAAGTTAACTGACTACCACGTTAACTTTGTTAATTTTGACAGTTTGTTGAGGGCCCGCTGGTGGACGGCCTCTACTGGAACAAGTGGTACAACAATGACACTGCAAAGCAGTCACTGCACTCCATCCTCTACGAGAACTACCTCCTCGGCAGTCCTCGCATGCGACAGATTCGAGTGCGCAATGACAGCTGTGAGATACACAAGGACTTTCAGCGGGCCATCTTCAGCTGCTACAACACCTACTCGAAGATCTACGAAGACCGGGAGCGCATTCACGAGAAGAACGCCAGCGAGTTCGTCTGGCAGGAGATCAAGTCATTTGCGAAGAACGACGTCTGGGGCCGTCTGTCAACCTACAGTGGCGATGGCGGCTACATCGTCAACCTGACGCTGAACAAGACGCGAGCAGTGAAAAAAATCGCCATGCTGAAGAACAGCCTGTGGATTGACCGCGGAACCCGGGCGGTGATCATCGACTTTACCACCTACAATCCCAACATAAACCTGTACGTTGTGACGAAGCTGGTGGCGGAGTTTCCTGCCACCGGTGGCATGTTCACCAGTTGGCAGTTCCGCACGCTGAACCTGCTGGAGAACTCCTCCGATGCGCCCATCGCCCTCTACATCTGCTTCTTTCTCTTCATTCTCTTCATCATTCACTACACCATTGAAGAGCTGATTGAGATCAAGACGCTCGGCTTTGTGCCCTACCTGCAGATTAGCGGCTGGAACTACCTCGACCTGGTGACCATTCTCATCTCAGTGGCGCTGGTCTTCTTTCTCTTCTACCGCAAGTACGTCATCACCAAGATCTTCAGCGAGGCCTCGCAGTCGGGTGAGATCAGTGAGTACGGCGCCGTTCAGCCCTCATCGGGCAACAGTTCAGTGTCGCTGCAAATTGAGACGTACCAGTTTGACACGCTCGGATTCTGGTCGGCACAGTTCAGCAATGTCCTCGCAGTGCTCTCATTCGTCGCCTGGGTGAAGATCTTCAAGTACATCAGCTTCAACAAGACCATGTCGCAGCTTAGCTCCACTTTGAGCAGGGTAAGTGTGCGCCGCAAAGTACTGATTTGCTGTTCCTGATTCATTTTCGCCCATCTCCATAGTGCGCCAAAGACATTGCTGGATTCGGTGTCATGTTCTTCATCGTCTTCTTCGCCTTTGCCCAGTTGGGCTATTTGCTGTTCGGCACCCAAGTCAAGGACTACAGCTCCTTTGGCAAGGCTGTGTAAGTGTGGCAAAAGTTGGGTAAAATCGGTAATTAACTTATCCTTTTCTACTCTTTCAGATTTACACTTCTTCGATTGATTCTCGGCGACTTTGACTTTCAGGCTTTGGAATCAGCTAATCGAGTGCTTGGACCGATCTTCTTTCTCAGCTACATTTTCTTTGTATTCTTCGTGTTGATGGTAAGAGATGTATAGAGAATGTCGATGCAATTCAACGCTAACACTGCGACGTTGACTTTACAACTTTAGAACATGTTCCTTGCCATCATCAATGACACCTATGCGGAAGTAAAGTCAGAGCTGTCTAATGAAACTGATGATTTCGCCGTGATGGACTACTTCAAGGGCATCTCCAACCAGCTGCTGACAAAACTGGGCGCGCAGAAGGAACAGATTGAGGGCATTCAAGCGGCTATAAAGGTTTGTGAAAGTCAAACTGAGAACCACAAATAATCTAAACTTTTTCTTAACTTTAAGGAATCTGGTTTTGATGGTAGCCGCCGTCTCAGCTTTGCAACCGTCCGCCAAGAGCTGAAGAAGCGGAACTTGAGCGATCTTGAAATTGAAATGCTCTTTGCAAAGTACGACATTGACCAGAACCGAGAACTTGATGAGCAGGAGTTGCAGGCAATGTTCAGCGATCTCGAGGGGAAGAAGAACCAAATTGAGAAGGAAATGGAGGAGAACAAGCAGAAAAAGCCAGACGTGGAGGTGCCTAGTGGAGGTGGCAATGCAATGATGCGACATGCCCTTCCGGGCATTGACTTTAGCAAGATGGCACGTCGTGTAGATAGACTGGAGTATATTCTCTCCACAATCAGCACCAAAATCGACAATGCCCTGGCTGGCAAACTAGTTGGCAATGTAGCGGGAAATTAAGTATCTAAAGGAGAAGTAAAATACAAATGTCAAATTCAGACACTTTCCTGATTACCCCACTTACGTTCAACTGTAGTTAGTACACCTTCACTATCCACAAATCTACATCCTTGATCAATGAACAATGTACTATTAGACCAGTTTTGAACAAGAACTCATTTCGAAATAATAAAATTAGTTGTGAATCACAAAAACTGCAAAAAGCAGTTTGAATCAAAACAACTTGCAGTGACGGTGGCAGGTTTTCTTCTGAACACAGCACAGCTTCTCCGAATGCATCTTCAAGCGTGCACCGGGTGCGGGCGATGAGGTCGGTTCAAATGTGTTATCCAGTGTTTACTAGTGTCTTTCATCATGATTCCGATCATTTATTCTCGACGATAACATCCTCGAACATATTGTAACAAGACAATTCTATTTGGCAAACAAAACAAGAGTCTTATATCAGTTGTTGTGGTGGTGAAAATAAAAACAAACCTTTGACTTGTTTTTTTGGAACAGTAAAATGCCTGAGAATGATTTGCCGGGTGACAGTTGCGACGATGACTACTACGCCTTCCTTAATGTCTCCAAAACGGTAGGTGCCTTCTTTATTTAGCTGTTTGTTGCTACAAAGTTGGTTCATGTATTTCACCAGGCATCCACTGACGAAGTTCGCAATGCTTACAAGCTTCTCAGCAAGCGTTTTCACCCGGATAAACACTCTGATCCTCAGTTGAAGCTCGCCGCGGAGGCAATGTTTAATCGCTTGAAGAAGGTCTACGATGTACTCAGCGATCCACAAAAGCGGGCAGTGTACGACACGGTTGGTGCTTCTGGAGTTGAAGGAGAATGCTGGGCTCTGGTCGAGCGCAAGTTCCGATCTGCGGCAGAGATTAAAGAGGAGTACGAACAGATGAAGAAGGAGAAGGAAGAAAGGCGAATGCAACAACGGACGAATCCAAAGGGCAACGTAACAGTTCTGATTGATGCAACCGACATCTTTGAGCACTATGACGAAGACGACGAGGAAGAAGAAGGTGGCTTCTTCTGGCCGGCCATAGAAGTTCGCTCAATGTCCATCTCACAAACGATTGAAGCGCCTATCACTACGGAAGATTGCATCATCCTTGGTGGAAATCTCAATGTGAGAAATGGAGTTGGCTCAGGCACTGTGTCCACCACTTTGAGACATGTTTTCTCTCGTAAGTTTTTCATTTTTATTTTCAAGCTTTTGCTGATTTTCCATTACAGCTTCAAGCTGGTTTGAAGCTGAATTCGGTGCCGGTCAAGGGCCGGTAATCTCTGGCAAGTACTTTCGCACCCTGACTTCAGACATCCACGCAACCGCTCAAACATTTGTTCACGTGACTCCTTTTGGAATCAGGCCTGGACTTGTCACAGTCCTCACTCGTCAGTTTAGCAAGAACTTTGTTGGCTACATCAGCTGGAAGGCAGGCGGTGACTCTTCCCTTTCTACAGTGGTAGTGTATGAGAATCAACTGTGTCGAGTAAACAGCTCAATCAGCTTTGGCATTCGCAACTCGTACATTAGCAGTAGCTATACGCACAAGTTTCAAATGCATGATGGTCGAGTAAAGTTGGGAGTTAAACTTGGCACGCAAGGAGCCATGTTTGAGTATGGCTGTGAAGCGAGAGTCTCTCAGCACAGTATCCTCGGAGCTGCCATTTCTATTGGCTCTTTCACCGGAGTCACTTTGAGAATCAAGTAAGTTGTGATAACCATGTGCCAAACTTTTGCTAAAGTATTTTCTTTTAGGCTTGTGCGAAATCAACAAAATTACCTCTTTCCCATCATCCTTTCTGAGGAGATTCTTCCGACGTCAGTTTTTTACGGAACTGCACTGCCCCTGCTCGGTTTCTACCTCATCAAGAGTTTCTTTGTTGATCCGTACATTGCAAAGAAGGAAGCTGCTGACCTGGAAGAAGAGAAGGCACAACATGCCGGCCGTCTTGATGAACAGCGAAAACAGGCAACCACGTACCGGCGATTAATGGCTGAAACGTACAAGCGTACAGTGGATCGCGAAGTGTCCTCCAATGGACTGGTCATTGAACGGGCAATTTATGGTGAACGAGTAGCGGTGCAGCAGTATGCCACTGATGGAAGACCCGTCTCAGACGAGGCGGATGCTTTCGATGTGACAGTGGCTGTGGCGGTGATGACCTCGGAGAACTCAACACTGACCTTTAGTGATGTAGCCAAGTGCCACTTGCCTGGATTTTTCGATTGCAACTACGGCCAAGAAAAGGTACTCTTTGTGCGGTATCGTTACCGAGAAGACTCATATGAAGTGCTCCTCGAGGAGCGTGAGCCGGCAGTTTTGCCCAGTGATCGTAAGTTGTTAAACCTGATGTCTTTGCATTGAACTAATGAATCTTCAATTGTTACTTCAGGTCACAAACTACGTTGACGATTGGATTCAAGTGCATTAGTCAATTTGACAGATCTTTTGTGATTTCCCAGCGGGACCTTTTCTTACTTTAGCTTCTACTTGTAGTGTATACTGTAATTATTGAATTTCAAAATGTCATTTTTTCATGAACTCAATTTATAGATACTTTTTTAATTATTTTTAGAGACTTAATTTGTAGTTCAAACAAAATTAAAAAATTGCAATAATGGTAAAAGACAAAGTCGCTTTTGATTTTCAGTAATGTATATCTGTGAATATGGCTGGCTTATTTGCCACAAAGGTGCACAACTCTTCAGGAAGTGGAAGTACTGATTGAAGTTGAGTTTTGCCAGTAACAGTTTTTCCAGTTGATTTAACCAATCTACTGACAATAACATCCCGACAGAGTTCTTTTAAAGTTGATGACCTGCGAAGTCGTCCATCTGTAGGTTGTGAATCTAATAATGTGCATAGTTTGAACAGGTTTTCAACTTCGAAAAGCTTAGGACTCTGCCCAGAAGCAAACTGAACGCCCGCACTGATAAGCCAATTAAACATATTCTTTTGCCTGTCAGCATTTTCCCTTGGCCAGTATCGATAACATAGAATGTGTTTGCTAGGCAAATAGTGGAACTGTGGATGTCTGATAATTTTCTTTACAATTGTACAGGCAACATCGAAATTGTAAATGCGTTTCCAGGCGTGCTGCAATGGTGTGAAGTAAGGATCTCCATAATCAAAATTTACATCTAAATTAGGACACTCGAGAAGCATTTCGCAAATGCTATATTGATCTAAATGAGAAAGGAGATTAAAAAGATATTTAAAAATGTAAAATAAAAACAAAAATGTACCATATCTAATAGCGGTATGAAGGGGTGTTTCATTTGACTTTTTACAAGGTGTGTTCAAGTTGATTTTTCGGTCAATCAGATAGCCGGCAATAGATAAAGAACCACGAGTCACTGCAAATCCTAATAATGTGTAGCCGCAATGTCGACGATATTTAGACAGTTGTTTAGATGTTATTTCTCTTTCGGAACATATTTTTAGAAATTCTGAAATATTATCTTTTATGATAGTTTGAAAAAGGTCTGTTGATGCTGACTGGTTGAGTGAAACGCGATTTTTATTCATGTTTTCTAAAGCTTGTATTGAAATCCAAAATAGAGATGCAATGTAATTTTAGTCAACAGAGCAGCGATTTTTAAACATCTGTCTGAATGTCTAAAAATAGAATCCACTTTTTCTCATTCAAAACTAAATGCCTTACAGAATTTCAATTCTGATCACTAAGTTGGCAGGCTTTTTGATTTAGTTGGTCAAGTTTTTAAAATCATGCAACTCTTTAATTAGAGGATTAGTTGAAAATGAATGATTAGTACTTTTTTGCAAGTGACAGTTTTCGAATTTTGCTGTTAGAAAGTTAGAGCTTTTAGAAGTGTTAAAAACGCAAGCCACGTTGAATTACACTTCAGTTTGTGCAGTAAACCTCAACTGAAATTTTTCAACTGTTTTTTCCTCTCCTAACCGAAAAGATGCCTTTTTTCAATCGTTCAATGGCGTCCAGCGTTCGAGAGTCGACTGGTGGTGGGAATGAGCCCTCGACGAGCACTCGCACCACCCGGACTATGCCTGGCAGTACGCACAAAGGCAATGACATCTACAAGGAAGCCGATCCAACGATGGCTGACCGCTACAAGCAGCAGATGAGCAAGCGGAAGCTGCTCTTCATTCAGAGTCTCATGAGAGCTCAAGTTAACCAGATGAACAAGTCAATGAGCACGTTTCCAGTGGAGGCGTATGGATCACTCTTCAAGACGTACCAGATTAAGAAGGACACCATTCTTCACAAGGGAGAACACGTCACCATCTACGGAGCAAAAAGTCCCGTCTCCAATAACACCTCAGTGCGTGTCTACGCCAAGTCGTTCATTGATCCAAACACCTCGGTGTACTTGAAAATTCTGCGTCACCTGGGCAGAAAGCATCCGTACATTGTCCACTCATACGAGTTGTTCCATGACGGCACCAGTGTTTACGTGTTCCAGGAAGGCTTTTACAAAGGTACTGATTAACTTTTAAAAAGCAATGCTAAATGCAAAACATCGACTGTTGGGTAGGTAACCTGGCGGAGTACATGGAGCAGAGTCAGCCACTGACTGAACGTCAGGCTGCTGTCTGGGCGAAGCAGATCTACCGAGCACTGGACTTTCTCGGCGACCAGGCCATTGCACACCGGGATCTTAGTCCGACTCACCTGGTCATCCAGCCGCAGTCGAGTAGTGAAGTGTGGTGCAAGCTGACTGGCTTCAAGCAGGCCATCATCTACTGGGACACCAACTGCAATGACATCGCCTACTGCCAGTGCTGGCCATCGGAACGCCAAGCCGCCGACGGTGCCAACTTCCAGCCGCCCGAAGTGTACGGAGACCCAACCAAAGAGCAGTTTGATCCGATTCAAGGTATGAGCCACTGATAGTTTTGAGCAGCCTTTTCTAATCTGGAGCTCTTTTACTTTGTTCTAGCGGATATATGGTCGTATGGAACATGCATCTTCTTCATGCTCGTCAAACAGGTAAAAAATAATTCAACAGTTAGGTTATGGCCTCATAGAGCACAACAATAGTTTGCAATAATACCCCTGTAAAATTTCCTGTCAAACAGTATATTTACAATGTCACCGACCCGTATGAGAACATCGACGAAGAAATATGGCACAACATTGTGAAAAATCCACTCAGCGATGACTGCAAGGACTTTATCTATGCGCTGACTCGCGGCAATGCTAACGACCGAATGCCATTTGACTTTGTTGAAAATCACCCCTGGCTAAAGGCCAATTCTATGGTAAATCTTTTTAATAAATAGCTTTTAGTAAGCAACACTAATGACTGCCAATTCATTTTAGATGCTTAACCAGAACCAGAAAGACAATGTGTCAAGTAAGCATGACCCCAGTCTTAAATCTTCGAAGCTTGTCAAACAACCACTGGTGATTGCCAAAGGAGGTAAATTAAGGTGTCTGTTCCATAGCTGCGGAATGATTTGCTAACGAATCACTTTTCATTTTAGATGCTAGTGGAAACAAAATTTCTGGCAAATCTTTGGGATCAAAAGCCACTGTGTCTTCAGGTTAGTCGTTTGAATAGTAGTTTGAGGAAATGATACTGACGCTTTGTGTCTTATAGGAGCGTCAAAGTCAGCTGGAGCTGTCCCCAAAGGTGCTTCGGGTAAGTCCCGAAACGGCAAGAAAGCTTCTGACACTAAAATTGGACGTTGCTGGTGCAAAACAGGAAGCAGTGTTTCAGGATCACTGGAGAAAGGCAGTATGACAAATGCCAGCAAGACTGGTGGAAGCATGTCTGGCGGCAGCAAAGCGGGAGGAAGTGTTTCGGAAACAAGCATGGGCGGGGGAAGCAAAACTGGAGGCAGCGTTACCGGTTCAAGTAAGGCTGGTGGAAGCACTTCAGGGGGAAGCATGGCCAGTTCAAGCAAAACTGGTGGCGACGCCTCAGGATCAAGCAAGGGCGGCGGAAGCATGGCAAGTTCTAGTAAAACTGGTGGCAGTGTTTCTGGTGGCAGCAAAGCTGGTGGTAGTGTTTCCGGTTCCAGTAAGGCTGGTGGAAGCATTTCTGGCGGCAGCAAAGCTGGAGACAGTGCTTCAGAATCAAGCAAGAACGGTGGAAGCATGGCCAGCTCTAGTAAAACTGGTGGCAGCGTTTCAGGAGCCAGCAAAACGGGAGAAAATCTTTCTGGTTCAAGTACGACTGGCGGAAGTGTTACTGGTTCAAGCAAAGCTGGTGGAAGCATGTCTGGTAGCAGTAAAACCGGCGGCAGCGTTTCCGGCTCATCAACGGCTGGTGGAAGTATTTCTGATGGCAGCAAGACTGGTGGCAGTATGTCTGGCGGCAGTAAAACGGGAGGAAGCGTTTCGGGAACAAGCATGGGCGGGGGAAGCAAAACTGGCGGAAGTGTTTCTGGTTCAAGTATGGCTGGTGGAAGCACTTCGGGCGGAAGCATGGCCAGCTCAAGCAAAACTGGGGAAAATGTCTCAGGATCGAGCGCCAGTAGAGGAAATGTGACTGGTTCCAGCAAAGCCGGTGGTAGCATGTCGGGCGGCAGCAAAGGCGGTGACAGTGCTTCCGAATCAAGCAAGAGCGGTGGAAGCATGTCTGGTGGCAGCAAGACGGGAGGAAGTGTTTCTGGATCAAGCACCAGTGGAGGAAGTGTGGCTGGTTCTAGCAAAACCGGTGGCAGTATGTCTGCTGGCAGCAAGACCGGAGGAGGAAGTGTTTCCGGTTCAAGTGTAGGCGCAAGTGGAAGCACTTTGGGTGGAGGCATGGCCAGCTCAAGTAAAACTGGTGGAAGCGTTTCTGGATCCAGTAAGACTGGTGGCAGTATGTCTGCTGGCAGCAAGACCGGAGGAGGAAGTGTGTCCGGCTCAAGTATGACTGGAGGAAGCACTTCAGGCACTTCTGGCAGCATGGCCAGCTCAAGCAAAGCTGGTGGCAGCATTTCAGGGTCATCAGGCCCAAGTGGAGGAAGCATGACTGGAGGCAGCAAGACGGGAGGAGGAAGTGTTTCCGGCTCAAGTATGGCTGGCTCAAGCAAAAGTTGTGGTGGCAGCGTCTCTGGCTCCAGTTCGACCGGCGGAAGTGTTTCAGGATCAAACTCAGCAAGCGGAAGTGTTTCTGGTGGCAGTAAAACTGGCGGGAGCATGTCTGGTGGCAGCAAGACGGGAGGAGGTGTTTCGGGTGGCAGCTTGGCCGGTGGAAGCACCTCAGGCTCTAGCAGCACTGGCGGCGGCTCAAGTCTCTCCGGAAAGTCAGGTGGCAGTGAAAGCAAAAGCACATCTGCCAAGTCTACCGGTGATTCTTCTTCAGGGTGATCTTTCAGTTAAAACTTGAAGCTCAACTAATTCATACAATTTACCCTTTTGAGCACCTCACACTAAATATAAACTATATTAAAACATTGGAAAATTAAAAACGTGTTTTACTGTGGAATTGTATTAAAAATATATCAAATTTAAAAACATATCAGATTGCTATTGTTTAGCATTGCAGGGTTTGTATGTACAAAAGTGAGAAAATGTGGGTAAACTCTAAGTGGATCTTTTCACATATAATCCAATAAAGTTCAAACAAAAAGTTGGGATTTTCGACTAGAGTCATCGAGATTTTTGTCACTTCTGGACTTTGTAACTTCCAGAACGACTAAGAATGTGTCTTTGGGATTTAGTATGGCAAGTTTAAGTAGTTGACTACGCTTCTGCGTACACTTGCTCTTCAGAGTCACCAATGGAGTCTGAATTGCAATCATCGACAATTTCAGTTGCCTCCTGTTGGACAGAAAGACGCTCTGAAATGGAGGAGTAGCCACTGGAAACATCATCTCTACGATTGACAGCAACCGTCGCCAGGAAAGTTCCGCCAAGTTCAACAGACTTTCGCACTGCCGTCGAACGACTATGTTTCAAATTGTTCAGTTTAATCCACCTGTATCGTTGTCGAGGAGAACTACAGAAAAATATGTTTTGTATTTATTATAACAAGTTTCTTATTTCCTCATCATACCTGAGAGAACAAAAAAAGCGAACGATGTAGGGGGAAACAAATGCGATAAAGAGCACCGCAATGACCACTGCTGCAACAATGTACCACTTTTTGGACTCAAATTTAAGCATTTTTGGAGTGAAAAGCCACCAAGAATTGGAATCATCTGCATAAAAAAAGTTTTGTAAACTATGATTTTGTTTTGAAACAGCATTACCTTGTTCTTGATTAAACTTGGTTTCATTATGGCATTGCCCGTTGATGAAAACGTGTCCAAGTGCACACAAACATTGGTACTCTTTTTCAGGATCGCAAAAATACGGACATAAACTGCACTTTGATTCATTAAATGCTCCAATTTGGAGTTGTTTTGAGTCGTCCACAATTGTGATTGACGATACTTGTTGGTGGAAAAGTGTTTGCACTGTGGAGTCATGCTCCTCCAGAAGGCCAAACTTGTTGATCGTAAAGACGGCACTTTTGTTGGCATCTGCCCAATAAAGTCGGTCGTCGAGTATGTCTAAATCAAGCGGTGTCCATAGGAAGTAATCTGACTGGAAAACCATTCGTCGATCAGCGCCATTAAAGTTGATTGAACTGATGGAATGCAGTCTGGTATCAACCCAAAAGATTCGGCCAGTAGCAAAGTCTATCGTCAAGGAAGACGGACTAGAAAGATGATTGCTATCTTGAAATAGTGTTTTACGGCCACGACCATCTTGATTGCATCGTTCAATTCGGGGAGCACTTTTCACCGATCCAAGATCGGTCCAAACAAACCAGGCATCAATGGGATTGACGGCAATATCTTGCGGCAAATCAATGTTGCTGTCTACTAGGAGGTAGCTCGTGGACATTTTTCCAATTTTCAGTGCTTCAATTCTGTTGTCAATTAGATTGATGTAGTAAACTAGATGGCGAATCCAGTCGAGAGCGATTCGCTTGATAGACGCAGAGTTATGCAGATTGACAAAAACATTGGGAACTTTCATTGGACAGTCAACGGGTCGATCTTTGAGCAGTCGATTAATGTACCACTGTCCCATTTGGTTCAAGGCAATATAGTAGTTGGCCCTGACGTTTACATCAAAGATAAGCGAAGAGTTGGAAGCTTGGAATAAGGGCAGTTCCGTTTGGCTGTACACTGCTGGTTTTTGGCCGTGCTCTTGGGTCCACTGAAAGAGCTGCATCTGATTTGACTTTCCGTACAGCAGTAGATTGGGCTTACTGGAGTTGAGCAGGCAAAAGCGGTTGTCTGTAAAGAAGTAGCCAGCGTTGCAATGGCATTTAAAGCTACCGGCAGTGTTGACACACTTTTGGCCAGAACAGAGGCTGTTGTCGTCGATGCACCTACATTAAAAAGGTTAAAGTTACAACTATTTTCAACAGCTGCTTAACCATGACTTACTCGTCAATATCCTCACAAGTGTTGTGTTCTGGCTCTAAATGGTATCCTTCTGGGCAGATCTGCAGCAAGCTTGAAGAGCTGTTCTCCACTGACCACTTTTCACCCCAGTCAGTTACATTGAGGGCCACTTGCTGCTGCTGTGGCTGAGCAGGCGACTCAATCTCAGGGCAGTCGAGTTCATCTGACTTATCAGAACAGTGATCTGCAAAAAGAGGGTTTTGTGTTAAAGAAAATGTGTATTAAATGTATTGTCTACCTTTTTTGTCGCACACCCATTGCGCTGGAATGCATTCGAGCTGATTGTGACACTCAAACTGTCCTGCACTGCATCTCGTTGACTTCTTGGTGTCACAGTTTTCATCACCGTTCTCACTGTTGCACGTTTCGCAAGAAAGCAACAGCTCATCTGAGTTATCACCACCTGTTTTTACCATAAAAAGTTAAAAATTTGACAAGAAAGTCTTCCACTATACTCACAGTTGTCTATGCCGTTGCATGTCAGCGATGCATCAACACAATGACCATTGCTGCAGTTGAACTCATTTTTGTTGCAGTGTTCCACATAAAAAGCTGTGACACGGGTAAATTTAATTTTAATGTGAACAAATGTAAAACTTACTTACCACAAGCAAAGTGTCCTTCATCCGAACAATCAGAACAAGAACAACGCTCATCGCACACCTGCACTTTGTCAATGCACATTGAGGAATCCTGGCACTTGAACTGATGAGCCGGACAGGCGATCACTGATTAAACAAAAATACAATTTTTTAGTTTTTATGCACTTGTGGCATATCTATTGCACTTACCACAGTTCTCTTCGTCTCTATTGTTTTCACAGTCTTTGACATTGTCGCACACAAATCCTCGAAGAATGCACTGTTTGCCTCCGCCGCAATCAAACTCATCTGCAGTGCATTCTTTGTTTGCTGGTATCATAAACAAAGTTTTCAATTAGGCAACTATTGTCTCATTTCTGATAAACAAACTATCATGTTTTGTGTTAGTAACAAAAACGCGATCACTTACGACAATTAAGTTCATCCTCGTTGTTTGGGCAATCCGATAAGCCGTCGCATTGCTGCGAAAGTGGAATGCATTCATTACTTGAACTGCATTGAAATTCTGCAATGCTGCAAACGCCGTCAGCTGACAAACAGAAGTAATTTAATTATAAGTTTAACTGTAATGATAATTAAGTGCTGCTTCACACAATCAATAACTACAGATATGTTTGCTTTGTTGTCAAATTGCTGATCTTTACTTGATTGATTAAGTTGTTTTTTGCAAGTTGGCAGTATGTATTTTTATTTTTACAAGTGGGAATTTCTTTCATCGAGTAGTAGCACTTCTCGTCATGAGACTAATTGACGTAAATACATTTTTCGAGCAAAATACAACTTTTTAAGCAAAAATAGCCTATTACTATATTTTAGCGAAAAACAAAACTCTGTCGCATGAAAGAAGAGAAATTATACTTTTTGGAAGATTTTTCCTATTTAAGACAATTCATGAAACTCATTAGGACTAAAGATTTCTAAATCTGTTACTTAGCAATTTTTTTAAGCGGCTCAAGAGTATTTTGACTTACCATGAGCAATTGGCAGTAGGCATACTGACAGCAGGATTAGGATGCTGAGCAGATAAAGAGGCGCAGTGAAGAAACAGAAATACGATTCTTTTCTGGCAATTAGCGAGCCGTTTACATTGCTTTTCGGACAAACAACTGAAACGGCAAACTTTTGAGGAATCATCGCGCGAGCAAAGCTCGAGTGGAGAATGGAGAGAACGATGAGAATTGGAAATTGTTTTAGCGTCTGAAAACGAAAAGTAGCTGAAAGATGTCGTGGTAATTATGTTCAGTGTTGCTTAGTCACTGATTTGTTGTTGAGTGATGCTGTTGCTGCTGCGGCTGCGGTAAGTTGAGCGCACTAGTCTTGTGCAGCAGTGCACTCAACCATCGACACTGGTTATTCCGGTAGCCGTTTAAGCAAAAAGAAAGGCTTCAAAAGAAAGGGCTTCTCTGGCTTCTTGATATTAAAAGAACAGAATCCTAAAGTAGAAGATGATGAAAAACTGAGAAAAGACCAAAACTGTGAATGAGTGTAATGATGAATGGCTGGCGTGCTGCCGAGACAGTGTGTGAGGAGACACTGCTGACTGAGTTTTCCTCACGCGGATGAATAGCTCACCGTCGACCGGCGCGAATCCAAGAGCTGACTGTCGCAGCACTATTTCCCCAGTGGCGTCAGTGGCGGAAAGTGTTTGTTGACGAGAAAGTTAGAGTTTTGCTAAGCCGCACTGCTAAAGTGCACTGCTAATCGGCTGATAATCTGGTGAAGTGGAATTTTCATGTAGAGAGGACAGTTGAAAATGTCAGCAGGGGAACGATGTAGTTGAAACTAAAGTTTATTCCCAAAGAAAACGAAAATGTAAAAAGAGTTAAATTTTTTATTATTGTCATTTACGCAGTTTTATGTCATTGTTTTTAACAATGTTTAAAAAGTAAAATATTTTTGATTTTTGAAAGTTGGGGTCAAGTTCAAGTGACAATTTGCAAACTAACACAGATAATTGTGAGACATTTAAGATACTATACTTTTCAGTTCACCAAAACTTGAAACTGTACTTGTCAAAACACTAGCTTCTTTCTGTCAAGTTCAATGTTTCAATTTCTCGCACTGGCAATGCACTTTATATTTCTACAGTAGCATTGTCAATTGCGTACTGCATCCCAACTCTTTTGTTCACAAATAGCCTTGTCATAAACACTAGTTGTAGTTCTCTGCATCATGAACATTAAGCTGTTTTGTTAATCTATTAGCTTTTCTTTTTATTATCACTAACTTTAATCTGATATGTACATTTGCTCAGGGGAAATAGTTAGTGAATTGTTTGAAAATAGTTCGCAGTTTTTCCTCTGAAGAGAAACTGTTTTTATTATTAAAAAAGTACGTACATATGTTTTGTCTGTGGGCATAAAGTTCAAACTAAATCTGAATTTCTTTCTGTTTGCAACAGCGCCAAACATTGTTCATACAAACTTTTCCATTGTGATTTGCAAAAATTGAATTAACGTTATTTTTGGGATAAATTGAGTCAAATTCAACGTTGCAAAAAAGAAAAGCAGTGTAGTGAATTATAATAAAACTGATTTTTTACTTAATTCAGTTTGTTCTTTTATCTATTCCGGATACCGGAAACACAAAATTCCAAGCATCCGATTCTGATTTGTTTTGATGTTTTTTAGATGATTCAAAATATAGAACAATAAAATGCTAATTTATGTTACAAAACATCTTTTAGTTGCTTGTTTGTCATAAAATTGTTCTTGGTTTTTAAAAAATTCAATTGATCTAAATATTGTTTTTTGCATTTCAAATGTTGACAACACAATTGCTACCTTCGTTTAAAAAATTTTGATTTCTAATCATAAATAAATTATAATAAAAATGTTTCAATAACAAATCAGTTTTGTATAACTTAAAATTTTTAAATTGACATTTAAAACAAAAATTACATGTTGTTATAAAGTATTGATAATCTAGTAAAAAGTGAGTAGATTTAAATAACACGCAATTTTGAGAAAACATAGGCACACATGTGGGCACATACCCGAATGATCGATATTAGTAGAGCACGAGCACGGCAAAACTAAATATTTGACATACACAGCAAGAGTAGAGAAGAAGAGTGCCTTGGGCGGGTGTAGGGTTTATGTCAGGAGTAAAAGAGACCCCACCAGACCCAGGGCACTAATTGGATTGTATGCTGGTGCAAGCTGATAATGTGGTTAGAGTTATGATTTTGCTAGAAGAATAGCGTGCAGGATCAAGTTTGAGAGAGCAGGTTAAAAGTGGCAAAAGGAAAGAGAGGAAGAGACTGATATTTGATTGATGGATGCTGATTGGAGTGAGAAAAGAGAAAAACGCAGGGGATGCACACACTGAACAGATTGACTGTCTAGACGAGGTAGTTGGCCTGTAGTGTTAAATTACCAGAGGGGGGAAAAAGAGAGAAATATGTAATTTTAAACAAAAAAAGCAAACAAACATATTGGTTGTTGTTACTTCTCTGAAAGGTTAATGAAGGATGGTAACTAAATGATTGAAAGTGCAAATCGAATCACTGTTGAATGGGATGATGCCTGTGTCGGTGTCCCCGTCTGCCTTCAATGGTGGCCATCAGCGTAGTGATTTGCTGGAATCACGACGACCAGCAAATGGGCACTTTTGGCCGTTCGATGGGCTGGCAGATCAGACGACACTCTCTGAGCTCACGCCACAGCGACAGCACTGGCTGACTGGTGCATTACCAGCACCACTAGGCCCTCTGAATAGATGGCCAATCAGTGACTCGTCCTGCAGAGGAGACAAAGTAGGGAGGGCTGGTGTGTGCCACTGGTGCACTGTCCATTACCGAGTCACAGTAGTGAGACTATCACTGGTGACAATGGCCCACAAAAAACCGACCCCCTGGCCATTGACCACAGTGTGCAGTGCAGTGAACATCCAACGCTGGACATCTGCTCTACTCTACAGAATAAAATCTTTCTCTCAATCAATATTAGATCTGTCTAGAGCTAACGTTTTGATAACCAAAAAACAGGTCGATTTGCTTGTAGAGAGTGCAAGTTTTGCCGTTAAAAGTCAGCTATAAAAAACTGAAATGGTCGATTGATGGAGATGTCAATTGGGACATTGACATTGAAAATCAGCGAAACTTGAAACAACCCGACAAATAGGACAATTGAAGAATGTAAAAGTTTTGTGATAATGACAAACAAAAATAAGAAGAGAAACAGAATCAATTGGCAAAATGAAAAGCTGGATGCGCCTACACAAGAAAGTGGATGGCACCAATGACTGCTAAAGATCAGAGATAATGGACAAAGTGATTCACTAAAACCAAATCAAAGTAAATGGAAAGAAATGCAAGCATCTAATGGAGTGCAAAAGATAATGATTTTTTAATATATAAAACTAACTTTATCCTACTCAGTTCAACAGGAAAAATAGCCAGAAAACTTTAAATAACTACGTACTCTTTGACGTTTATGAAAACACTAAACTCAATAAAAAGCGAATAAAAATTGTAGTATTTCCCTCTCTTCCGTGTGAATAGACGTCAGTGATTAAAAAGCAGACAAACATAAAAACCAGCTTTAATATGTGTTTTTTTGTTTACAAAACCTACCCTAATAAAAATTAGTATTTTTAATATAAAAAATTGATTTCTTTCATTTTTATTTTTTGCAATAAAAAAATTACCAAAAATGGCATGACACTTAAAATTGTAACAGTAAAAATAAATTTGTGCTATTTTTTCTGATATCGGTGCTTTAAATTTGCATTAATACAACCCCTAAAATCCAACAGTTTCTCCCTCTCTCTGCACTCACTCTTTTGACT
>JAALOO010000670.1_pt1 | contig 29031 bp, 28 predicted proteins | sample 7257641 | NCBI WGS metagenome assembly JAALOO01 (sample SAMN14085613, study PRJNA598686) | mite metagenome | biome: ENVO:01001000; feature: ENVO:01001002; material: ENVO:01001226; isolation source: single female mite from University of Michigan culture on fish food culture... ...
CTCTCTCTCTCTCTCTCTCTCTCTCTCTCTCTCTCTCTCTCTCTCTCTCTCAGCGCCTAATTGCCGCTAATTTGTCTGTCCATTTTTTTGGATGGGGCTGATGGCGGATGATGGGACACTTCGTCTGCCTTGCGTCACAGTGAATTTGCTCTCATAAATTGTCCGAGTTTACCCTGCAGACATTAATCATCGCTTGCGGCTCAGCGGACAGCGCACGGGCAGACCTTGCAGGAGAAGGGAGCCATGGCGAGGGGCGCTTCAGTGTGTGTGTCGACCTTATCAGATGCCGTTGTCAATTAGCCATATGCTAATAATGGCAATCTGCGCCGGTAGCTCTCGCTTCCAGGTTGGCGTTCACAGTAGTAGCACTCGCGCGCTGACTGCCGGTGTCCGTGTGCCAGAAAGGCAATTTGCACTAGTCAAACAAGTGCCCAGTTTATATAATACATTGAGTGAGGCAGCAGTGGCGGGCAAGGGCAAAGAATGGCTAGAAAGAGCTAATTGGCTTGCTCGGATAATTCATTCCCATTTGCCGTATTCTACCATTGCACCCAACACACTTTTCCACAGTCACAGAGGCGGCTGCACTTAGGATGTCTCCGGAATAGTCACTCAGGTGAGAAGATTCTTATCTTAATTACCCAAACAACAAAGGCACGAGAGGTAGAGTGACAAAGGGAGAGAGGATGATCACCATCATCTGTCGAGCTGTCTCTGTGTTCCCTAATCTGTTCCAGCAGTGTGTTCCCTGATGTCACTGCTGGCCACACACTATCAGCACCGGCACCAGTCGGAAAGTCGCTCATTTGCCTACCTGCTCTCGGTATGACCACCAAGCTTCTTTGACAAGCGACACAAACTCCACTTTTCGCATGTTGCTACTTTGCATGTCTGACGCAGATTGAGCGCTTCTGTTTTTCTGTTTCCTGGAACTGACATCAAATTGTTTGCTGACAGTGTGTGTGTAAGCAGTTAAAGCCACATTATATTGTTGTGAAACTTAAAAATAACCAGTGATTTGCTCCGGTTCGACGCCAAAGGCATCACCATATCTACTGCCCTCATGTCAACTTCAGCAGGGATCTTCCTGGAGCCTCGTCAGAGCTGGTAGAATGGTTTCCATTGCAAACACCCACTCACAAACATCTTCCCTACTTACACCACACTTCTTTTCCTTTTTATGCTCAACTGAACGCCGTCGCTTTGTGTTTTTGTTGTTCTCTCAGTTTTCAGTCTTTGCTTATCAGCATGATCTGCTTTGGTTGCCGTTTTTTACCCGAGATCATTCGGCACTCTCAGAACACTGGAACAAAAATGTAAGAGTGGTGTGTAGCGGCATTGTTCTTCTTACACACGCCACACAACCGCAGACCAGTGCCGCAGTGTGCACCGCATTCGAGTGTGCAGCAGTGGATGTTGCAACGATTGTTACACTTTTCCTGTAGGTTATCTGGTTTCGTTATTAATAGATCCCTTGCCGGTGTATCAGTTGCCAGTGTTCAGTTGCCCGCTTCACTAGCTCGAGGTGTGAAGCTGATACAGGACCAGGATTTGTTTGCAATGAAACGACTGCCATTGCTTCGACTTTATTTACCAATGCTCACATTAGTTGCAGCATAAGTTATTAATATTATTTAAAGGATTGCTCCCTCTCTATCACATCTGCTGGTTTGCAAATAGTTCAGACATCTTTGTCTTCTGCTGAGTTGATAGTGAGTTTCCCGCATGCAGGGAGTCTGTCTACTCCATCTCAGTTAGCCTTGTGCAATTGTTTTCTTTTCTATCTCTCCGTTCTCCCTTGAAGACATTTTTGGTTGATGAGCAATGACATAACCATACAGAGTGGTAGTGTGATTCACTCCAAAACAGTCTAACTACCTCCCGGATACTTTGTGCTAATTGCCAATTTATAAGGCAACATAAACCTTCCCACTGTGGATCAGTGTCCGGTGGAGTGCGTGTCTGTGCATGTGTGCTTGGAGACGTTGAGTATGTGTGTCCTTTATCTGTGTGAGGGGCACACACAATCAGTGCCGCTTATGCAATCGATGGCAATACACTGACACTGAGCAACTGGTGCAATGTGCTGTCTACGGGACAATGGCCCGCTGATACGCCGGTGGTGCGCATTCTTCTGCTACAACAAAATGCACATCGTTTTCTTTGGCGCTCATTTGATGCACTCTCATGTAGTTCCACCATGCTTAAGATCTCATCAACTTTACTTTTTTATTTAACTTTGTGTGAATTAATATTGCTGACCGCTATTTTTGCGTTTTCTAGAAATTTAAATACTTTTCAAAAATGATAACTTTTGGTTTCTTGTTGAAACCATGAAATCATTCTTGCCATTTTTCATCATCATCATGTCCATCGACCGAACAAAAGCATTCACAAATACCGCGTGCTTCATTATTGACCTGAGCAGCATAAATGAGTGACAGCACAACCGTTGTTTGCACGCAATGCCACCACAAAAAGGTAAACTGTTAACTGTAAAGTGACTTTAGAGTGAAAGTGGAAGTCTACCGGGCACATTCTAACCTCGCTACTGCTAAACAATTGTTCAACCAAACAGTTCTCTGTTGTTTGTTTTATTTCAGACTGACACTGCGGTTCTATGGTGATTCTTCAGTTGCAGCAGCAGTACCAGTGAAAACTACCTTCTCTGCAATTAGCTTCTCTTTTCCTGTTTTATTCTTAATCGACTAAAGTTGTGTGTGTGTGTATCTGTTTGCTCATATTCCGCAGTTTTTCTCTAAAACTGCCATTTTAAAATGGTTTCCAGTTGGAGCGATCGTCATAAATTCACCCATTTTATTCTCATTACGCCCGCCAACTTCCTCTCTTATGCAATTCTTTTCTCCTGTCTGTCACCGTCTAATTGAGCTTGATTGATTAGCACTGAGCACACTTTTACGGCCAGCAATTTGTAATTAGTCACCCTCTTGGGTCTTTCTTAAATCGCTGTTTTTCGACTACAGTCACATTAGTTTGCCACTTTGAGGGAAATCGATTCTCAACTTTTCAACACGTTATTTAGTGCATCGATTGACTTCAACTGCGCCTTCATTTATCATTAAGGTCCAAGTTGGCGGTATCCCTCGCTTCTCTTCAGTGCTGCCCACCACCTTTGTCACCACTCATTCATTTGCCAGTGCCACCTTGTCTAATGTTTTCTTTTCTGGTACCCGTCCGCCTAATGTATCTCGTCACGCGACAATATAGGTCTATCGACTGCTATCGCTCTCACTCTGTGCACTCACTTCGATCAGCACTTTTCTTACTTGCCAGCAGAGCACAGCAACTACCGATTCTCAGATTGAGCGAGTGTCATGGGAAAGCGCCAGAGTGCTCATTTGGTTTGCTGGCTGAAAACTGCCAGATCCTTGGAGTGAAAGTGGCAGTGAGACGTCCTCTTGTCGGCACTTGAGGGTGTACATTTCTTAGCTGCGCTGTTCAATTCTCCTGACACAATGGCAAGAGTTCAGGTCAGCGCTGATGGTGGGCGCCTGTGCAACGCCGCCTTTTTCAGGTTCGCTCAGGCTGCCCAACTAATCGATGTGGCCAGGGCAGTGTGTGTGTGTGCATTCACCTCCATTGCCATATAGACTGTCTTGCCAATATTGTACTAAAACACCAAACACACTTTGGCCACTCAAATCAGTAGCAGCGGCAGCAGCCTTTTTCCTCAGCACCATTTCAGTATCAGCTCTGCACGTACTGATTGTAAAGGCGGAAAATGGGTATTACCATATAGTTGACTTGACTTGCAGTTGAATTGAGTTTCTATAGTAGCAAAATGCTAAGAAATAACCGAAAAGCAGCCTTTTCTCTGTCAACACACCGGTATATAAGGCAGTGCCTTTTAACACAATCAGCACTGCCAGCAGCTCTCTGACTTGGCTGAATGTTCGGTAAGTCAAATCTTTACTTTTATCTATTTATACTTTAATTTTATTCGAGTGGTATCACTTGGTTGTTTTGATGCCAATGGATTTAATGCACTGATCAAGCGGTGGTGTACCTGCGCTGTCTGCTCAACTTTTTGTCTTAAATTGTTTCATTAGTTTCTCTCACCGGCTTACTGCTAAACGACCGATATTGAATTATCTACAGGACGGCACCCTTTCATTCTTTAAAAGGATGCAAATTGCAATTTTGCCCTGTGTGTACTCACTTAATTCAACGCTATGAACCGCAGCAGCAACAGAGTGATCTCCCCTCCGCTGCCTCACACGGCCGTTTAGGCAGTGAGCAGCCACTTTGGCGATTCTTTGCTTCATTGATAATGAACGATAATCGTCTCTCACGGCGTTGATTTTTCGCCCTTTGTTTGCCAGGTTACCTTTGCTACCACGCTTTCCGTAGATGGGCACATCTAGCGAGCTAATCTACTCGATAGTGAGCTAATTTAGGCAATTTTCCGTCTGCCCTTTGTCTGAACTCTCTCTCCCTTTAGCCAGACATTGGCAGACGGTCTGCTGCATTAAGTCTGCAGCGTATGGCACTTCTCACTGCTGACAGACGATTTCTACTCGATTAATCTTTTGTCAAATCATTTACATCTCTCGGCCACTTTGTCTTTTGGCGGCGGCGGCGGAATCGGCGCTCGCTCTCTTCACACTCTTCACGACAGAATTCACAGGCTGACGCGCACTGGCTCTGTTCAGTGTGTTCTCTCTGCGTACCTGTTTGCATCTCGCGCGACAAGCTTTGTCTACTTTGTTTTTCCCCTCAGCGCGATGACCGAAGACGATAAATGGACGTTACTTTGGTGGAAACAGAGACAGCAGCAGCAAATGACAGCAAATGTCTACCTCTCTGGCAGTATCATCATTTGCATATTTATTACCGTAGTCATTATTGTAATGTGCCACAATGTGTATCCTAATAACCGGGATCTTCATTTGCAACTGTCCACCTTCTTCCTTGGGGAGAGCTGGCACTAAGTATTGTAGTCTACATGGTCGGAGTACTTCCAGTGGAGTACCTCTCTGACGAAGTGTCCGGTCTTGCTGGACACCGATTGCTGCCCTCTTTCTGCTGCTGATTCAATTACTTTAATTATCCCATTTACAGAAGGGGGAGGAGGAGAAAGAGGACAATAGTCTGGTTGAAGGAGACACTATTCTCAGTGTGAATAGCCTAATCGGATAGGCAATATCTGCCTTTCGGGTCTCAGCCAGTGTCTTTGGTGCTCGGTGGCGATCAGTACCAGGCAGCAGCAGCAGCTGTTAGCTTATCTGCCGGCCAGAAAGAGTGCTGCCATTTTGAGCATCCAGCTCTATGCCTACTGCCGCCCTTTCCCCGGCGCAACTGTGTCCTCTCCCCCTGTTGACTAATTAATTGCGCACCTTGTTATGTTTTATGACTTTGTCCTTACTCATTTCACTTATCGTTTCAACATATCTTTCCGGTCTGTCTGGGCAGTGAGCGCTCATTCATTCAGCAGATGCAGTAGTAGACTTCTCACTTTTGTTCGGCTTAAAGTAATGCCTGTCTGTCTGTCTGCACATGTGTCGCCTTTTGTCTACTTCATCGTCAGTGTGTGTTTCTAAACACCGGTTGTGTGTTCATTCACTTCTCGTTTATCTTTTTCCTTGCCAGGTCACACAGAGATCTGTCCTGTTAGTGCTTAATGCCGGTGACTAAACTAGACACACAACGAGATAAGATGTTTCCCCCTTTAAAGTAGCACATCAGCAGTCTGCCATGGTCTATGACCTTTGTGGAGAAATTATGCCACTGTCTTTTGTACGCTTACAAAACAAAGACGCCTATTTTTGGTGCTTTCCAACGTCTGTTTGATACCGATCTGTAGTGGTTCAATCGCTCTGTCGCCATGCCGGTAATTCCAATTAGTTCAATCGCTCACTTGCCGTCCCTTTTCCCTCTTCTACTTCTTCTTTTTCCTCCTCCTCCTTCTCATGTCTGTTCTCTGCTGAGTGTCAGCTGGTGAGCAGCAGCAGCCCCCAGCACTCAGCCAAGTGTACGTCCCTCTGTCGGGCGGCCTTCCAGGAGCACGCCTTCCTGCGCTGGGCGCACTGCTCAGTCAGTCCTTCAGAGCACCAGCTAGTGCCCCTGCAAACCTAGTGTGCCAACCAGGCAGTGACTCTTTCCCTGAGACCACCGACACTGCCGCACACACACACACACACACAGACAGACTCCTTCCTTGGAGTCGTCTTTGTCGCCTCTTCCTGCTAGCTACCTACCGATGCTGCTCGTTTACTGCTGACTGCGCATAGAGTTTTGCAGACGACTGCCAGAAGAGTGCCACCGCCGACGCCGTCGCCATCATTGCCACCACCACCAGCACCATTGCCACTTCGCCGCTCAGCTTTGCCAGTCGAGTGCGCTTTGCTTTTCTTTTTTTTCTTTTGCAGTTTCGCCGTCTTTCTTTCCTTCTTGTCACTTGCTTTGCTTGCTAGTCCTGGCTGCACTTCACCTTCCTTCACACTCACGTCCTCACTCACTCACTTCTTTACCTTGTCCCCATGCACATTGATGCCTTCCTTCGACGATGCCGATGATGATCACTCTTTTACTTTTCAAGTTTTTGTTTTTATTTGTTCTTTCTAACAGCACATTTCACCACTTTCGTCGTCAATTTTTCCTTTATGCTAATCAGTTAATCTAATTTCATTTGAACATGTCCATGGCTTTATAATCTCGCTTGTGCACAAACTGATCGGCAGTGTTTTATCAGCATTGCTTCAAGTCACACATTATTTTCAGCTCAGAAACGACTTTTTTAAGTACTTTGAGCAAACTACATCAAAGTTTGCTTTCTTCAATTTTTGCCAATCAAACTGTCTGTCGCATCCCCTAGAGTTCCTGTCACATGTCACAAGACACAAAAATGGAGCCCATTTTACTGTGTATCAATTGCATGGTAAATGTTTCTGTTTGCGTTCTCATAACTAAATTCTTGTGCGTGTGACAGCGGCTATAGGGTTGCAACAAATCATTCGAAGTAGCGGTTATGGAACGTCAAGCTTTCAGCAAAATCCAGAGCACACCAACCTCTACTCAGTTGAGGTAAGTAATCAATATTTTAGGTGAACAGTGTTGTCTACCAGAATTGCCGTCTACTTGAGAACCAACTGAGTTGCCAGTTACCTCGGATACTACCGCGCACAAATAAGCTAATTACTTTGAGTCTCGCATGTGCGTGCACTGCTTTACTTGATTCTCTGCCACTTCCAACCAGACAGACAGACAGACAGACCACTAATGTCACCATAATTGCCAGGCAGAAGAAGCAGAGAAGAAGCTGAGTTTAATTTTAAATTGCCTTGCCTTGAATTGCCTAAAATTAAATTGCGATTTTTTGCAGTGCTGACAATAAGTCAAGTTAACTTTTTTTGCTCGCTGGTTGCCAGCACCATCACCAACGCTGCTACCATCATCAGTGTGAGATGAATGTTGCCCTTCTGCCTCTTAGTGAGGCCCCTTTTCACCATGTTGCTAATCGATGAAGGTATACATTATCAACTACATATTTATGGTAAAACGCAAACTGACGCTACTTTTAATTGTTGCCACTTTTTTGATCGATCAAAGCTGGTGCTACCTTTTGAAAAGAATACTTTTTTTAATAAATTAAGTTGTTCAAACACATTTGCCTTTAGAAACGTTGCTTAATTAAAATCATGAACTCTACCTTTTTTCGGAGAAAGTATTTTGTAAAGTAAATTGTACTTTTTAAAATAGAATCTTCTAATCAATAGAGCAAGCTTTTTTTCAATCACATTAGATAATCTGATTGTCTCAAATGCAGCAACTGTCAGTATGACTCAACAGCAGCACCTGGACAGCCTCGATGACTGAAATGCAACGGCACATGAGCACCTTTCTCACCCTTTCTTCCACATGAGTGATTCACCTTTCACCTCTTGTTTAGTGAGTAAAGCCACTCTTGGTTTGCCACCTTTACCTGATTAGCCATCAGCAGCAGCAGCAGTGAATTACCGGGGCGCAACTGGCCATGCACTGAACACACATCGGTCGTTGTCTGTCACGGTTCACTAATTTCGGCTTCGAATGCCATAATGCAGGCACTACTACACACCGGTAAAGATTGTCAATTGTGCTTAAAGATGAAATCGGTCAATGGCCATTAAAGTCGACGAACAATTAACAAACAACTGAAGACGGCGACAAGTCTTGTCAATGTTATTTGCATTGCTAAATTGAACTTTTTAAATAGTTGCAAAGTGACATTGTGTCTGCGCTGTTTGCCTGTTAATTTTTCAAATGTACTTGCAAATGTAAATGTGCCAGTGGCGATTGACAAAAACTGAGAATGGCGGCAATTAGGAAAGTGGAGTAAAGAGAAAGAGACCAGTTGGTTGCCGTGTCGGTGTTGCATCCATTAGACTAATGATGCCGATGATGATGATGATGTTTCCTCTCATACTATTGCTTGTGCGCGTAATGTTTGGGAAAAAACAAAAAAAGGTACACAATGAGTCACGTGTGGGCTTAGTGTACTCGCCGGTAGGCCAGCTGGTAATTGCCGCCTGTCTCCAGTGGGGCCCTATTGACCAGGCTTGAGGTGAGCCTACTGCTGCCCACACTAAAGGATGAATGTTGACTGGCTGGTGTTGGGTAGTAGTACATGAATGACTGAGACGGGTGCTGGTATGCAGGCAGAAGGTGGTAGGTGCTCACGAATGGAGTCGAGGATGGAAGAGGCGCTGCTCCTGGACGAGGTATCCTCATCATGCTCGGCATCAAGTCCATTCGTTTCGCAGCTGTTGCTGTCGGGGCTGTTCGTTGCTCCCCAGCGGAGAACTTGCTCTGCCGACGGACTGTTTCATCAGATGAATCTGTTGGCCCGGTACCGTAGTCTCCTTTATAAACTTTCGTTTTGTACATTCCCAGCAGCTGTCCCCAGTTTTTCAGCACATTATCTGAGCTATCTCGGCCGTTGTTGATCTCAATTTGATTGCCTTCTGCTCCTTCCGCTCCGTTGTACAGATCACCGTTGTACATTGCCGATCGGGGGTCATCCGCACTCAACCCACCACCCTCTGCGCTGTTGTTGAACTCTTCAAGTGAATGCTCACTCGAGGCAGTGTTCACCCTGGGGGCAGTTCGTTCGCTGAGAAAAAGTGATTCATTTTTTCGCAATGACTCGGAGCGACCATTGTCAACGGGCAGGGGCATGCAGGAGCAGTCGGTGTGATTGACAAAGCTGATCTTCTCTATATTTTGGTTTTGTCGGTATCGTGCCTGTACATTGATGGTAAAGAAGTACAGACTTACTGTCTCCACCTGTGTGGCCTGGCACGAGTGCGTCGCATGAGGACAACATCCGGTTAAATCTGAACATCGATGTAGAAGGGTTGCTCTGGGGAGGTAGATTTTGCCAATGTCTTGCAGGTAAATCAGCTCAGCTCGTGGTTTGGAGCATGCTGCCTCCTCGTTGATGCGCATACCGTGCTGCAATAACGAAAATTACTATCACTTCGTATTGACTTCCATTTCAACATTTGTTAATAGTATTTTGAATTAAATCTCACCTGGTATGCCCACTGGGCCATAGTTCTCATCTGACTCATCTGGCGGCGGTATCCATGGGAGCTTGTGTGCTGCAGGCCCTGAACAAAGCAGCAATCGCCAGTTGCAAAGAAGAGCAAACATATCAAAGGCAGTTGATGAAGAGGGTGCATGATGATGCTGCAGGTGGTGATCACTAAACGCTGAGATCTGGTAGAACACACATCGAACTCGTACAGCAACTCGAGGCAAACCAGTGGGCGCCTCTCATGGTCTTTCGGTTTTATACCCCTGCTTGATTGTCGTTCCCTTTGCTGAGCACTTCATTTCACCTGACCACTGTGTCCGCAGTGGCCAGTGGGCAGGCGTCAGAGTGGAGAACATGAGCGTCAGACTGTCATGGTCAGACTGTGTGATCGCCATCAACTGTACTACCTCCTCGATGGAAAACAGCAGTAGCAGCAGCAGTTTACAGCATCACAATCGCCCTCATCGCACATTTAGTTGTCTGCCACCAAAGTAGTAGCCGCTACTACCTCCACTCCTTCACAGTGCTTCCTTGCTCCCTTGTCAGAGTACGATAAGTACGCCTTCAGAGTGATCGGAATGCCGCCGCCGTTGCTGCCATTGCCGCTTTTGATGCATCTTGCGTCAGCTATTGCAGCATGCCTTCCCCCTGTCCTTCCAGTCCAGTCAATAGGCAGCGGTGCCATCGATGCCTCTGTGCTGAGCTTCACTTAGCCACTAGCTCTGCTGTCTGCCAAGTGGAAGTGAAGTGCCTGCCAGTGTCGATGCCACTCGCACTGCACCGTTTCCTGTACCGGGGTCTCTTCTTGTGAAGACCGTCAACACCGCCAGGACCACCACCTCTGCCAGCTCTCTCAACTCATGTCCGTCCGGCAGGCATTCATTAGCATTGATTAGTGCACCACTTTGCGGCCGAACACACAAACGCACAGTGTGCGGTAGCAATGGCACTGACTGCAGTGCACACTCACTGACTGTCAGAACATTCAACTTGAACTTGTTGACTGTGTAACTATCGCCGCTGTAATTAACGATTGCTTGTCGCCTCCTAATCAGCCTTGTTTGCCTTTTATCGCAATCAAATATTAGTAACATTCTACTCACTAGACGAAGGGTGATTGTCTTCATGTTTTGCATACTTTTGGCAATAGAGTATCGATTCAGCGTTGCACTGAAAAGCTAGTGACATCGCCAAGATAAAGCTTTTCCCTTTTCTGACAATCATTTGCTTTACTAAACTTGAACTCTTTCAGCAGTAAACTTAATTAGGCAGCCATCATTCACAATTTTCTAAATGACTCTTCTTCTCAAGTCGGTCAAAACATTTACGATTGAACAGGTCAAACAGGCTGCAGCAAATGCCGACTTCGCCTGCTTTGACCATTTGATGATAGCTAATCCTTTGGTTCCTTATGGCCTTGTAGGTAGTAGCTTCCCCCGTTTAAACTGGTCGGAACTAAACTGTTTGTGTAATTATCATTTGAAGGAAGCTATCAACATTTACCAAATGACTGAGCTACTAGTGTTAGCATTAATTCAATGACGCACTCACACAAAATAATGAGTACCTTCTGTCGTTATATTTGCTTATCTGGGCGCATTGATTTGCTCTAAATTTCTTTTATATTTCAAAATTTTTTTAAAATTAAGTAACTATAAAAAATGTTTTAAAAAAATGTTTTAAATTAAACCGGCATGTTTTATCACTTGAATGAACATTTCATCAAAAAAATATTTGTCGGTTAAACACTTGACAGCAATCAATCATCATCGGACTACTGACTAGCGTAGGTTGTACTAAAAACAATCGACCAATAGAAGCAAAACTTTATTGAGTAATGAATGTATACCAAAACAAAGCGCCTACATGATCGGCAATAATTAGTGCAATCGAAAAGGAGAAAAAGAGTTCTTCAGTGTATTTGTCATCCGTCGCCCACACTACCATCTCATGTTTCGGTGGTCTGCAGAGAAAGGTAAAAAAAGAGAAAATGAGTTACAACAAGGCGTACATTACACACTTGGAGTGGAGAAGATTTGCAAGAAAAGGTGAAAGTTTTTACCTGAATCAAAATGGTACTGTAATTACAAACATTGCTGAGAATGGCCAGAATGGTGACTGAACGAAGGTCAAACAGGTTCAGGACATTGTAGAGAAAGGAGTCCCTCATTGAGCAAATGTGCTGCAGACATCGGTACTCGACGTCCTCCACTGCTCGACACTGGCCACTCAGAGCATTGTTGGTACTCGACAAGAGGTACGACGACGCAGACGGTGGTCGTGGGTTTGCAGTCAGGTGCAGGAATTCAGTGCACTGCTGGGCGGTCAGCTCCTGAATGGCTCGAATTAGACTGCCCATTTCATTGGCGATCCTCTGCGAAGCCACACAGCTGATCGTCTCGTCAAAAAGCTGCGATAAAAAAAGTAGTGACAGCGCAATGATGCAGTCCCACTGCACAACCGGATCCTTTGCCAGGTCATCAATTGCGCAGACACAGGAACAGAGGAGAATGGAGTTGGTGATGACCTTGATGAGAAGTGTCACCGAGAGGATGTCGTTAAAGTTCTCCAGTTGGTTCTTCAATTGCAGCATGTCCTCGAGCATGACTCCAAAGTTGGGACAACTTCGAAGATTGGCTTTGTTATCTAATTTTTTTACAAAAACAATAGTTTTAAAACTGATTAAACATTTGTCAACAGATACAGTGTTTAACCTCACTTACCGGAAATGCGTTTACAGATGAGAATGGAGGCTATCATGTGCAGTGAGCAGATACAACTCTTGTTGGCACCGTAAATAACACCAACAACGGCGTAGTAGGCTATCAAAAGAGACCGCTGCTCTTCCGAAACATCCTGACCAATCATCGGCTTAAACATGAGAACGAATGAAACCGAATGAATGGTCACTTCAGTCAGGATAACCACATAGGTGATGTAGTACTGGTTCAGACAATACCGATTAAAGTGGACATTTCGACCTAACCAAAAATATTTTTTTTAGACAAAAGTTTCTCTGAACAAACCATTTACTCACCAAGTTCAACCACTGATCTAATCAACGGTGGTCCTTTAAAAAGTGTCAACAGTTTTATGCAAAGGTATTCGATAAAGATGCAATAACCTGAAAAAGCTGAATAATTAGCTGTGCAAACCAGACAGAGCCTGAAGCATGCCTGTTGAACGGAAAATGATGCTCATCGTTAGCTTTGATGAGGTGTGTCGGAAGAGACGAGAGTAAACAAATTGATTGAATGCATAGAACTCAAGGTACAGCATAGCTGAGACGCATAGTAAATCGTAAAAGACCAATGACAATACCAGAAAAGGTCGGAGGAAGGCGTTAGGATAGTGGTGGAACTGTCGGCCGAAATAGGTGACACTGAGGATTGTTTCAAAATTGACTAATCGATTCAGGTAGACTTCACTCTCGCAGAGAACCCCTTCACCTTTTTTCTTATTGTAGTAGCCTGAATGGTTGGTGCTGGTGTTGTTGCTGTTGCTGTTGTTGGAACTTGTTTTAGTAGAATTTGACTGCATTTTGGCAGAGATATTGTGAAAAGTCCCGTTTTCACTGTTTACCGACATCGGATGAACAGGAGACATTATAGAAGTGCTGCTTTTCTCAAAGTAGCTCTACACGGACTGATCAAATTCAGGACTTGGGAGCACTCATTTGAAGCACCTTGATTGCTTTACATTGTTTTCTGCAAGTTGAGGGCAATCGTATCAGCTAATAATAATATCAATCTTAATACGTCATAATTCTGCAGCAATGCAGTTGATGAGCATTGAAAGAATTCTGCTAAAATCAATTTTATTAGGTTAGCATTATTGTCATAGTGTTTTTATTTAATGATCGTTAGGTTTTTTGTCCAGAAAATGATAACTAGAATTATCAAAGGTAATTATCATTATCTGTTAATTAATTAGTGCACTTACGAAAAAAACTCAACAAATCGAAAAAGTGCAACTGTTTCCTGGCTAATTAAAGGTCCACTGAAGTACATGCAAATCACAATTCAGCATTATGCACTTGAACCAGTTTCATGTTGAGAGTTTTGCGGAAAATAATGCCCAGAAAATTCATTAAAATTTCTTTAATGTTCAATATAAATATACACTTATATATATAAGCAGTTTTATCAAAGTAGTTACTGAAAAAAAGTGAACAGAAAAATGAAGTATAAGGTAAAATGAGAGGCGGTGGTTGTGGAGGGGTGAAAAGTACATGGGTTCAGTCGCTATTTCTGTGGCACTGACAATTTTACACAAAGCAGATTGTTAAAAGTGGAAGTTACTACAAAATTAATTAAACTACAAAAGAGGTGTTCTAAAAGAGGCTACCAGACCAGACCAGGTAGTATGTACAAAAGAAAAAAGTGGCGGAGAATGAGAGTGTGTGAATGGATAGTCAAACTATTCCTGGTATAACAGAGTCTTGTACCAATTGGTATTGTAGGGTATTTTGTGCCACCGGCAAACATCAACCGGCTAGAGTTTGTTTCAGTCAAGCAGGCCCTAGTTCCCGCCGTTGACTGTTTTAAACTAAATTGTGTGGTTAGCAAGTGGGCTGAAGGACTAGCCTAAGAATGGCCGATATGGATTGCAGAGAAAAGCTCATTAAAGATGAGTTTTGATTAGCGGCTCCCAGTGCCCGCATTATGAATGATCGAGTGAGTGATCAGTCCAACAGCAGATCAGTGTTCAAGCATTGTTGGGCTTCAATCAAGTAAGACAGTTTACAAGAGTGCAAAATGTGTGTTTGTTTGTGTTTGTGTGTGTAAAAGAAATAAAAGTGCACAGTTTTTTTGCAAAGGCAAAGTTGGTGAACAAGTATGAGTGAACAAGGTGACTAGTAGGAATTGAGAGTTCTACTGAGTTCAAATGCTGGTGGTGTAGAAGATCATCAAAATGGGTTATCACATTAGACTGCTGTGGCCACACTGTTCCACCCTGGGTAATCCATTGTCTCTATCCTCGAACAACATTCTGGCAGTACACCCTCTTTGGGGTAACAGAAATAGAAAAATAGTATATTCAACAACAGTGATAAGGTGACTGCAGAAGGTGTCGAAGTGGTCAGGACTTTCAATTGTAGAGAGAACGATCAGCAGAGTGGTAACAGGGACTTCAACAGCGCAAAGAGCAGGTAGTGAAATTATATTACAGTAAGTGATCAAATCATGACACACAATTTTCTTGAGTAAATTAAATTTTGATCGTTGGTCAATCGAGCAGAGTACAGAAGCTGGTAAGAAGTGGTAGTCACGTGGATGGATTCAAGATTTAGTAGGTGCAACGAAAATGGACAAATGGACATCAGGGCAAGGGCGAATGTCAAAATGGACTTGTTCTTTGGCTACCGGACTTTGCGAGCGCAGAGGAAATTGTTAATTGTAAAAATTACATTTCGTGGCGTTCACTGGGTGCACTTTGTTCTTCGTCGCCTTCCTCTATTCGATCCAACTTTTGCCCCGTTTCACCTGCTTTTCTGCTAGCCACATAGTCGCGCCAGCCTTTCTGGAGTATTCTTGCACAGTGGACCTCTCGCTGACGCCACAGTGTGCTGCTGATGTGCTCAAACTCTCCCATCTTCAGGGGCGCCACTTCGGCCAGCTCCACCGACTCCTCGATGACGTGACCTTTGCGCGCAAAGAAGTCCTTCGTCAGTGCATCGAGAATGTCCACACAGTAGACCTTGTCCTCCACACAGATAGGAATGTCCATAGAAATCAATTTGAACTTATTTGGCTTGGGGATTTGCAACGGCTCCTCTAGAGTGTGCACAAAGTCAGACAACTGCGAATAGGAAATGAATTGCGTTCCTTTTGGGTCAAACTTTTGCCAGATTTCGTAGTACATGTCGTAGTCGTCATCAGTGAGACCCTCGTGCACGTCTTCAGTTGCCTGGCTGTAGTTCTCCAAGATGACAGCAATGTACATGTTGATAATAATGAGGAAGGAAATGATGAGGTAGGAGATGAGAAAGACAATGGCAATGCTCTTGTTGCCACAGTCCCCTTCATTGTCGCCCCTTGTCGGTGTACAGTCCTGGTCGTCCATGATTGCTGCCAGCACCTCGGCCCACCCGGCAGAAGTAGACATTTGAAAAAGCAGTATAAAAGACTTAAAGAAGGTACTAAAGTTGAAGGTCTCATCGATGCCGTAGCGTTGTTTGACGTTCATGAAGAAGGACATTCCAAAGATGGCGTAGATGAAGATGACAAGAAAAAGTAGTAAACAAATGTTGAAGAGAGCCGGCAAGGACATGGCCAGTGCAAAGAGCAGCGTTCGAATGCCTCGAGCTCCTTTGACCAGGCGCAAGACTCGACCGACTTTGACAACGCGAACCACCCTAAGCAAAGTGGGAGACACAATGTATTTGGCAATAATGTCTTTCAGTAAGACACCTGCATAGGTAATATGATGTGTATTAGAAAGCTGATGATTGAGATGTATATTACGCGAAAATTGCTTACCCAGAATGGAAAGAATAACCACAACAAAATCAAACATATTCCAAGGCTCCTTGAAGTAGTGCCACCGGAGAGCAAATATTTTGAGCAAACACTCGCTGGTAAAAATGACGATGAAAAAGTGGTTGAGGCTTTCAAGAATGCTTCCCAAGGTTCGCTCTTGCTTGTACTGATCCATAGACATAATGATCATGTTCAAAGCAATGAAAAGCATGATGATCATGTCAAACTTTTTGTTTGTTGTTATATCAAAAATAATAGCTTGCAGTTTGAACTGAAGAAGAAGAAGTAAGAAAGGATTAGTATAATCTAAATACTCGTAAAATAGAAGATTACCCTTGGTCGAGGAATAGCCTTCATAGGTTTTTTAGAGCCCATTTTCTTCATTGCATTGTAGTACTTTTTCTGGTCCTCTGTCATGAACATCTCTAGTGAGCCGCCGGCTTTTTTCTTTTGTTCATTAAAGTTGTCAATAATCACACCAATAAACAGATTTAACGTAAAAAAGGCACCAAACATAATGAAGAAGACAAAGTAGAGATACATGTAAATGTTGCCTTCCTTTTCTGGCTGGTCGAGATGGTCTTGCCTCGAGTCGATGGCATTGTTCATGATGTCTAGCCATCCTTTGAAGGTTGCCTACAAAAAAATATTTTGTGTATCATTTTTACAAGTTATCAAAATCAACAAACTTACCACTTGGAAAAGTGCGAGATATGCGTTAGGAACATTGTCAAAGTTAATTTGAGGGTTAAACCATATGGTGTGATTTCGGGCAATGCAAGCTTTGTAGTTGGGCACGTATGAAGAGTTTAGTTTTTGGCGAGTTGTCCGATCAATGCACTGGTAAAACTTTCCCATAAACAACTGTACGCCCATGATGGAAAAAATGAGCCAAAAGATGAGACAGACAAGCAGCACATTGAAAATGGCCGGGATAGCCTGTACTAGAGCATTGACGACCACCTTTTAGGGGAGGGGGAGAAAGGAGAGCGGTCGTTAATGAACTAAACCGAAGAAACAGATTGCATGCAGTTTATTGAGATGCAGTTCAATGGGGGTGGAATAATGGACAGCAAAATGCACAAATGGGTGTACAAGAAAAAGATTCATGCAATGGATTCATGCAAAAGGCATGCACTACACACGCACACACATACATGCAGTCATGCAATTTTAAACATATGCAAAGGGTACACAAAGGGAACAAACAGGAAATTAGAAGGGGTGCAAGGGTTAATATTAGAACACACAGAGAGCACAGCAAACAACAACGTACAGAACTGTTTGACCCAAACATGAACAAGACTGGCAAAGTAGTGAGAAGGTGGTGATCACACAACACGCAAAAGTATAATAAAAAAGTATAAAAACTGATATACCCGCATTCCTTGAAATCGTGACAAGGCGCGCAGAGGTCTAAGAGCCCTCAAGGTCCGCATTGTCTTAAAGGCGTTAATTCGACCAATGTTCATCCAGTTTGCTACCATGTTTACAACTGAAACCTTGTTGAGGAAAGAGCAACAAAAGAGTCGAAGAACGCATTCAAGCATCAATCAGTCAAGCGAAGATACGAAAAAAAAGGAAAAATATAGAGAGGAAGCGAGAGTTCGATGCACAAGTTTAGCAGCGGAAAAGGTAGGGGAAATTTAAAGTTAAAAGTTAGATAAAAGATGAAAACAAAATGTAAAAAATTAAAAGAAAATAAAAACGGAAAGAACCAGTCGAGAAAGATTTGGGCGGTCAGAGAATGAACAGGAAGGGTAACGGAGCCAGGTTACAGGAGTCAGTATGTCATATAGAGCACATTCAACTGATATCAACTTTCTATTGTAGGCAGAGCAAACTATTAGTCTCACTACTTCTAAGTAGACTAGCACTATCTACTGCAAATACTGACACTAGATGAGGCCTGCTAATATGCACATTTAGGCACCGGCGCTGAACTCGGGTTCTCATTCTTCAGAATCGGTGGGTGCACTTCTGAGGACACTTAGGGAATATATGAACACATAAAATGAGGCATCAATTGGCACAGACTGCATTTGAAAGGTTGGTTTTGTTTATGCACAGAAAGCAATTTTTTGGTACGAGAATGAATTAAGAAGACTAAAGGAGTAGGGGGAGTGTTACAGTGACACACTTACGCGCATCCCTTCAAGACGGGACATTGCTCGCAGAGGTCGCAGTGCCCGTAAAGTCCGCATCGTCTTGAAGGCAGGTATTCTAGACAAGCCCAGAAAGCTGACACACAAATTCAAGATTGATGTCTTTGGAAATGGATTGATTAAGGTTAAAATGAATCATTTTCGTGATTAACTGTCAATTTAAAACTGCATATAAATGGTAATCAGCTAGCTAGCCTACAATTTCTGCCCACCAGTTGTCTGAATTATAAGTTAGTTGATAGTCAAATGGTTAGTTAGTAGGCTCCGTAGATTGAAGTATAAATGATATGGTAAAAACGATTCCCAAAACAAAAAAGAAAAGTATAAAATGTTAAAAAGGAAGCACTTACCATGACAATGACAAAGTCAAGCCAGCACCAGGCATTGGTAAAGTATTTGACAAAACCAAATGCTAGCCACTTGACGAGCATTTCAAAAAAGAAAATCACTGTAAAGAACTTGTCCACAATGGCAAGGTACTCCATGAAAACAGGGTTTTTCTTAAAGTTGGCGTCTTCTAGAGCCTAAAACAAACAAATACAGTATAATAAAAACCACAAGTTTTAAAAAAGAAAAAACTTACCAGGGCCAAGCTGCTGATGAGAATGAGCGTAATGACCAGCGTCTCAAAGTACTTGTGCTCCACCGTCTGGTAGCATCTCAGGCGAATTTCCTTCCACCTGATCCAGAAGGGCGTTTCAGCCAGACACCAAGGGCAGTACTGGTACATGTTGTCGGGAAAGCACTCGGCAGGGTACTCGCTGATTATGACATCGGCAGTGGCAGTGTCTATTTTGTCTCCACTGGCATTGAGGCTGGTGGCTGAGGTGTCCAGGGCGCCGTTCATTTGCATGTTCGGCGTCATGCCGGACAGTTGGCCAACGCCAAAACCAGTGGGCACCATCAGGGAAAGCACCTCATTGCCCTCATTGCCCTGCTGTCCTTCCTCCTGACTTTGCTGTTCCAAATTGAGCAGTTGATCACTGGAATGAGCCGTGCTGAGCGCTTTCTTTCTCCGCCGCCGCCGACGAACTCGACTTTCCGGTAGCTCTTCATTGGAGCCTGATGTCTCGTGTTCACCGGCGTCCGCCTCCTCACTGGACGTTGCACTTTCATCGCCGCTTTCATCCTCGTTTCCATTGTCCGATTGAGCCTGTGAGAGCGGGAGACGCGCCGCTGTGGCTACAGTGGAAGATGCCCTCGAGTTGAGGCCATTGCCATTTGTGGTGACAGGCAATCGGCCGACAGCGTTTTGAGCATTGTTTGCACCTGGAACCGCCAGTGAGGCCTGCACATTGTTTCCCATTGGCGCTTGGTTGGAGAGGTTGCCCACATTAGCGCCACTTCCGCCGTTGCGTAGATTGGCCGAAGCTCTCAGCAGTCTCAGCTCTAGCTCAGAGTCTGCCACCGCTCTGGTATTGTTCGCCATTGATTTGTTCAAGCTCAGGCCACCATCGACGTAGATGACATCGCCGTGATGACAGGTGGTGGTCATCATGGTCATTTCCATGTCTGCGAGCATATCTTCGTGCGGTGGTCGATCGGCAGTTTGATCGCCTATTTGATTGCGCGTTTTGGAGCGTATGTACTGTAATAAAGAAGTGTGAGCAGGTTGTATTATTGTGAAAGCGGTCAACACAATCACAATCACAAAATTTTGTACCTTCATAAGTTGAAGAATTTTGTTCTTGACCCACTTTCCGCCGCGTGAGAATCGATCAAAAGCCTCCTGCAGCTTCTTAGTGTCGGCACTGTCAGAAGAGGGCGCCGATAAGTTGGAGGCGCCAAAAGAGGCGAGCAGAAGGGCGAGAAAGAGATTGAGCACCACCAGATTGCCAATGACGACCGTGGTGAGGAAGAAGGGCACACAGACATTGCCCGAAACGTGCATGCAGTCCCACATCGACTCAATCCACTCGCCGCAGAGCACCCGAAAGACGATCATAAAGGAGTGCATGAAATCACAGAAGTTCCAGCGAGGTATGTCCTTCCCTTTGAAACTATTTTTCCCCAAAAACATTTAAGATGGTTAGATGATGAGCTTTAGTTTACATTTAGAGCACAGATCTTACTTTTCGGCTGTGTAGTACTTGCCGAAAAGCTGCATTCCCATGACGGCAAAGATGAAGATAATAATGGCCAGCACAAATGTGAGATTACCCAAGTCACCGACAGTTTTACCCATGATTGAGATGAGCAAGTTTAGAGTGGGCCATGATTTGGCCAGCTTGAAAACACGCAGCTGCAATAATGATCAGGTTGTTTAAGAAGGATTAAGTGGAAAATTTACACAAAACAAGAAACTGCTTACCAAACGGAATGAACGCAAAACAGACAAGCCAGACAAGTTTACCGATGCAAGACTGAGCTCAAGTAGGGACAAAACTACAATGACAAAGTCAAATATGTTCCAGCCTTCTCGAAAATAAAACTTTGGACTTAGGGCTATCAGCTTGAAGCCTGCTTCGATGCCAAAAATAAAGGTAAAAAACTAGTAAAAGGGGAAGTCATGTTAGTCACCTGATGAATGAAAATGTTGCACAATTTATCAAAAATACTGCTTACCAAGTTTCCATTGAAGAGAATTTGGTCAATGTCTTTGTCCATTTGGTAGTGATCGATGGCCATAAAGAGCGTGTTGACGACAATGCACAGTGTGATGAAGAGCTCCATGAAGGGGTCAAAGACGATGAGGGCGACTAGCTCTTGAACCCGTACCCAGCACCAGCAGCAGTCCCAGACGCAGAGGATGTCGACAAACTTGAGACAGCCGGCGACAAATCGCTCCTTGAGGGGCGGATGGTCGTAGCTGGACACAGAGGACATGCCCTCTATGGACCCTGCTTCGGAGGCGTACTCGGGAACGTAGCCGAGATGATCTCTCGACTCCGTCTCCTCATCGCCTCCAAAATGGGTCCTTTCTGTAGGAAAGTAGTATATGGAAACTATAAGGAGGGTTTAATGAGCATTCATTACTTCTACGGTCACAAGATCACACAAATGGAAAGCAATAGACGCGAGAAAAAGAGGAGAGAAGCAGCAGAGGGCATATCTACAGCAAATAATCAATAGTAATATCTACTCAAAATAGAATGCAGGCCAGTGGTGCACGAATCATTTCAAACCAGGTCATGCTGTCTAAACGTATTAACTGGAGCTGTGCCAAGTTTGATATTAAAAATTTACTGGAGAAAAATACAATGGCAACTGCTCAAATGAAATTTGGTCAAGCAATTTCTAAAATAAATTACCCTCTTATACAGTGACCAAAGAAAAATGAGCATTCAACAGATGCCGATTGAGATACAAACAATTGACATTCCAATTTTGTTCACTGTTCACCAGGATGAAGAAAGCACTTTAACAAATATGAATTCATCTGAAGTGAAAGAAACGAGCTACAAAATTCTCGCAGAAACGACTATCTAAAGAGAAGCATGCAAGAAAGGATGCAGTGCCAGTGCATGTCCATACCTCTTTCAGTGGGCCCGTTCACCTGAGTGCGGTCTATTGCCGCTTGTTCGATGATATCGTTGAGCACCATGACGTCTGTTGGTGGTGACGGCAAGTTAAAGTCAAGTCATGGCAAAGGGAGTACTTAGTAAAACAAACCTTGCATGTCGACGTCTTGCCTGATTAAACTCCTCGGCTGTTGATCAATCACAAACTGGGAGGTGTTCTGGTGTGGTGTTGTCGGTCCAGTTGGCAGTTGCAGACGGCTTGAGTCAAATATTTGTCCATTGGAAGGCCACTCATTGTGGAAGATATCACTCTCTAAATTCTACAAAACAGCAGGCAATACATGTTAGGAAGCAGTGGTGGTTCACTGGCACATGCTTACATTTGACCTTCTCCTCGCCCTCAATTGGCATTCCCTCTGCCAGGCGGCTCGACTGATGGCAGAGGAAAATCCCAGACGGCCGTAAATGTCGCCATGGGAGGTGTAGGAGATGTGCGAGGAGTGTGAGGAGTAGCTGGAGTGGCGTGATGAATTGGTGGTGAAGGCGCCCATCGACGAGCGAAAGGCATGGCCGTGTGCATGATCGTACTCAAAGTTGGACAGACTGGGCGTTCGCGAGGCGAAACGAGACAGGGCGGCGGCGTTCACGCCCGGGAAGGCGAGACTCTCCTCGGACATGGGCGTCACTGCGGCGCTGTCATCGGCAAAGGGCATGTGCTTCTGCGCCTCAATGTACGACTGAAGGGACACCAGAGGCTTACGGTCAAAGGCAGAGCCCCTGCTGACCGACCGAGTCCAGGAGGTACGGGCGAAGGCATTTGGGTGCTGCTGCTCGATGATACTCGAATGGCTCGACCGCCGATGGGTGATGTGATTGGGTGAGCCGGGCAGTGAAAGACTTGTCTGAGAGAAAGGAAAGAGGCAAAAAAGGACTGTCGTTGTTACCGTGTTTCTCCTTAACTTTTATCTTATAAACCGCTTAACTTGTCGTACTAGAAATACCCGGATACAATGTAACCAACTAAATACAAACATGGCTGCCAGGGTCTAACCGATTTCACCAATTAATTTCCTGACAAACTAAAGGACTTTCAAATGTATTTTACCGTTTTCAGCCCTTTCTCCAGACTGCAGGACAATTAGTACAAATCTAATGTCTCGATAAGTGCAAAATGCAATGGAGGCACTGGCAGTGGCGGGTGAGGAGGTGGAAGCACTCCGTCTCCATGGCAACCTAAGACAATCCAAACAGACAGAGAACATATACATACATGTACATAGACATTGTCTGTGGCATTTGAGCCGCTGGGAAACATTAGCATAATGACCAAGTAGCAAACGACAGCAACTTTCATTGCCCCATTTGTGTGCTTTCACACTGTACTCACTAGAGGAGGACAAATGCTTTCTCTGTTTCAGTGGTACTGCTGCTGTACGCATTCCAAACGACCCTCACTTCCGAAACAATCAAGATCAGTCGGATCAAAGGATAAAGCATATTTTTTGAAAAACGTTCTAAATGCAAACAGACACCTGAAAGTGTCAATACAGACAAATCGAATTAGCAGTGTTATATTTGTGGTCAAAGAAAAGCCACCCCCACTTTTGTATTTTTACCATCTGTACGAATAATGGTCAGCGGTAGCAAAACTTGACCAGTTTTTAGAAACTGACTCACCAGATAGAACTCAAAGCGAGGATCACGCCAGACTGAGTGCAGAGCATTGAGTGAGCCGCTGAAGGACCGCGGGCCAGTGCCAGAGGAAGGCCGCTTTTGGTGCTGGCTTGGGATGGAGTGCAAACGGGTCCATAGACGAGAAGGAGGGCCGCAGTTTCGCTTGTGAAGAGGACGTAGAGAGCAGTCTGAGTTGGTCAACTCGAATGGTCCATGTGAGCCATGGCCTTGACTGACACTCTGACTGTAGCTCTTTGAGCTGTCCTCTAGAAAAGTGACCACAGTGTCCAGACTGCGCCTTCCTGGTAATCTGCTTGGTGGGAACAGTCTACTTTGTTTGGCAAACTGCCGCAAGGAGTGTTAGGAAATGTCAGTGTCGTCAGTGTTGCTAGCCAGAGGTAAACCCAACCAATAAGCAGCAAACTATCAGACAGTAATCAAACAGAGGTTGAAACTACTACTGAAGGTAAATAGAATGCATTCAAAATGATAGAATGAAAATGCAGGTTTAGCAAAAACAAAACACGAATTGAAAGTAAAAGTAGACCAGGCAGTCAAAAATAGGATAAAGAAAAACGAGCGTTTAAGGAAAAAGTATAACCAACGTTGATTTCAACCAATCAAGACTTGGTAATGAGTCTCATGCGAAGGAAAACAGATTTAGAATCAATTTTAGAGACAACAAACGGGAAAAGGTATCAGGCATTAATAAACGAAGTTGGGTTTATCCTCTCAGCATTAATATATTCATTCATTCCAGTGATCACACACATGGTGACTTACCTTACGAGGTCGTAGGACAACACTGAGTGAATCGGTACTGCTAGGATAAGGCCTGGGAAGTTGAAGCGTGGTGGGAGGCTGTGCTGTTCGATGTCCTCTCGAGGCACAGTCCTCTTGTTCGGTGGCACATGCAGTGGTTGTGGTAGTTGGGGTAGGTAGGGCCTCAGTGGAGTTGAGCTTGGCCATCAGATCACGTTTCTCCTCCTCACACTTAGTGGAAAAATATTTAGAGGATAAAGCAGAAGAAGAAGGGGGAGGGAAGGGAGGAGAAGAGGAGGAGGATGAAGAGGATGAGGATGAGGAAGAAGAAGAAGAAAAGGACGATATCGACGGAGTGGGAGGATAAGGCTCAGGGGCTGTGGAGGACGTTAGAGCAAGAGGAGGAATAGGAGGGAGAGGAGGAGGAAGAGGAGAAAGCTCGGCGGGCGACGACTCGGCGGCGCCGTACTCATTTGACACTATCGATGGACGGAAGGATCGTCTCTGCTGTGATGGCGGCTGCTGATTCGGATGTTGCTGTTGCTGTGAGCTGTTGTGCGAACTTCTGCGTTGAAGGTCTCTTGTGCTGGAGTGCTGTGGCGGGTACGGCTCGAGGTGTTGTTGCGATATGCTGAAGGGCGGCGGCATGCGACTGCCACGTCGACTGTGCACGCCCGCACTGCCGCCGCCGCCCAGCGTGTACGTGTCCTCCTCCACCTGGCGACAGGCCTCCACGTAGGCGGCCTCCTCCGCCGCCGCCGCTTCCTCCTCTTCTTCGGCCTTCTTCTGCAGTTCATTGTAGCTCATGGCTACGATGGCGAGGATGAGATTGACGAGGTAGAAGGAGCCCAGGAAGATGATCACCACGAAGAAGCAGACGTGCCACGGGCCGGTCACCCTGAGGATCATCTGGTAGAGCGACTCCCAGGAGTCCTGCGTCATCAGGCGGAAAGAGGAGAGCAGTGCCCAGGGAAAGGTGTCAAAGCTGGTGTATCCGTAGTTAGGGTTGTCACCGAATCCAGATAGGCAGGTGTAACCGGGTGGACAATTTCTAGAAGATAGGAATAGTGTCTCTAGAGACCAGAAAAGCCAACTCTATCTCTCCTTTAATTTAACTTACTGTGAGCTGTTGCCGCAAAGATAAGGCACATCTTCTGGACCGTTCTTTCTGTACCAATGTGATTCATTGAGGCCCCAGATTAGCATGTCATCATAGGTATAGTTCCATGGTGGATTGGAAATGCACTTTTGCGTGAGGACGCCCATGTACACCTGAAGACCGAGAAGCGCAAAAACGGAGAGCGCAAAGCAAGTCAAGATGATGACGTCTTTGAGATTCTTCACTGACTCAATCACAGCGCCGACGATGGTTTTCATGCCGGGAATGATGGCCACCGTCTTCAGTGCTCGCAACACGCGAAAGGTGCGCAGTGCGCTGAGGTTGCCCAGATCGGCGAAACCCATCGTCAGGTAAGCTAAGGCAATGACGACAAAGTCCAGCCAGTTCCAAGGATCACGAAGGTAGGTGAAGGGCTCGAGGATGAAGCCACGGGCAGCTACTTTGAGGCACGATTCAAAGGTGTATATGGTGGTGAAGATTATTCTAAATGGTAGAAATGTAGATGGTGGTAGTAAAATTGATAGAAGGAAAGTTTATCAACTACTGAACTGACACTATTTCTACTACTACCACTACTAAAAACTATCCCCAGGTTTCAGCGCCCTTACTCAGTGCGTTCAATGGATTCTTCCGGTGGAAAGGTCATGAGGATGCAGTTGACGAGAATGGTGAGAATGACGAGAAAGCTAAAGAGAGGATGCACCAGCATGTAGATGGCAACGCGGCGGATCGGGTTGAAGGGGTCCAGTATCCAGAGCGATTTGGTGGCGCTGAAGCGAAAAATGTCTTTGCTCTTGCTAATCACAGTGAAAGTCTGAAAAGGTGGAAAGAAAAACAAGTAGAGAAAGAGAGAGGGCAGACTGAACGACACCGGCTTTATCGGCCAGACTTTTCATTTCACACTTGGCAATCATCGGCTGTGCTACTAAATTATTGACGACAGCTGACCACAACAGCATGAAGTGCTCGTCCAGTCAGCCTTGCACTTTTTCACCAAAAAGTCCATCTATTATTTACCGTTCTCTCTAGCTACACCTTCAGCGTCTGACTAAATTGAATTCAATAATTGATGCACAAACTGGTGGTGGCGATCATCCTAGCTCTCTTTAGCACCTGTTTATTTAAATGCAGCCGAGCAATTATAAAACGACACAACGAAAAGTACTTGCGGTCGTCTCAGTGTAATCGTCAGCTACAGGCAGCGTCGGTGTCATGGTGCTTACTTACTGGTAAACACAATTATCTTTTCTTCTGCTTGTCTAGCACACACACACACACACACACACTTTTGCTGACACAAAGTCAATCTCATTAAGCACCTGTCAAGTGTTGCTCAAACACTGTCTCTACCTCTGAATGACCAATACTGTGACTGACAGTGTTTGCACACATCAATCTCTTGTGGTATTCAATCGGAATAAAGGGAGGTGGTGGTGGTGACAATTGCACTTACCATTTTGTTCTGGTAATATTTGTCTATGTCATCAATAGGAGTGGCAATCAACTCGGGTGGGAACTCTCGTTGAAGAGCACGTGGCAGAGGAAGACCAGCTTCGAGCATGGCGTCAGGTTCGCTGGGCTCCTGCTGGTGGGCGGCCTGTGAGTAAGTAGAAGTTGGGTCGCTCTGTGTGGGAGTGAAAGGAGGCGTTAATATGACAACACTAGCACCCCTCTAGTGCTGACTACCTCTTGAGCTTGTTGCATTTGAAGCTTTCGTGCGTTTTCCTCGCGAATGCGTCTCTTGATGCCCTCAAGGGACTCGCGAGTGAAAGGCCTGAAACTGTTCTGAGGCTGTGGCACCGGGTGATGGTAGTGATGGTGGTGGTGAGGCTGTGCTGCCCTGCCCTGGGAGTAGTTGAAGCTAAGACGGGAGGCTCGTCGTTGGGCGCTACTGGAGGAGGTGGCAGAGCGACGGCGCAGTGTCGTCTCCGGCGCTTGTGCCACCGCCACCTCCATTGCTCCACTGTCGGCACCATCGGCTGCCCTGGAGGAGGCGGAGGCTGAGCTGGCTGGGACACCATCATGGCTGCTGCTGGTCACTGCTGCTGCTGCGTTTGGGTGAAGACTGGTGGCGGAGGAGAGGCGATTGTGGGCTGCGGCGGCGGTGGAGGAGGTGGTGCGAGGGGTCTGGTCGTCGGGTCGTCGGTCAGCAATGTCGGTGTCGTCCGAGCGACTGGCCTGGGCGGACATAGCTAACACAAGCTGGCTACGAGGCTACCTCGGAGGGTCGTCGCCGGCGGTCTCTCGCTCAGTGTGCTCGGTGGGTGGTGGAGGTGCTGAAGGCGATGAGCAGAGGTGCTGAGGGGTGGCCGAAGTGGACAGTGGGTGGAGGGTGGAAGGGGCGTCACAGGCGGCACTGATCGCTGGTCGACAGTGGCGAGGGAGGCAAGTCTGGGGCCAGGTGACCGGAGGTGGGCTTGCTGCTGCTGCTGCTGCTCTTCGGTGACGGTCAGTGGTGACTGCTGCTCAGTGGCTAGAGGCGTTCCATGTGTAGTCAGGAGCGACAGAAAGGGCAAAACGTGGCCCGCAAAGAGAAACATTGAAACGGGAGAAAGTGGGCGACGGTAAGTGCAAAGAGAAGTGGTGATTTTCAAGGGTAGTCACAAGGATGGCATGAGACGAGGACAGCGAGTTTCAGTTGGACAGCAAAGTAACGCTTTCATGTGTCCAACGGCGCTGCATTTTCGTTCTGCCACACTCGCGCGCCTCGTCAGCTGTTAAAGATAAACAAAGCATATGAATGTAAATAAAAAACAAAAACACAAGAAAACACAAACCGGAAATCAAAGTAGATGACAAAATGCTGCATTGGTTACTTTTTTGTTCATAAGCTCAAAGTGTGCCAAACTTCTATTTAAGAAAGAACAAAGAAAAACCGCGTGGTTAATAGTTGGGTAGATAAGCAGGCTAATCGCTGTGATGCGATCCAATTGACATAAATCAATCGACGCTGCAACACTAAGTAAAGCATCCACTGTGTTTGCCAAATGGTGCGCAAATATGACAGGCCATAAGGCGGGAAGACAATATAAATTACAGCGTGGACAGCAAGGTGAACACTGCTTCTGCTGAGTGGAATTGCGGCTAAAAAATGGACAGTAAAGTGCAGCAGAAGAAGCTATTGGCCAAGTAATGGCCGGCGGTAGATGCGGTCTGCCGATGCGGCTCTAGAGAATGCAATCGAGTGTCCACTACTACTAAAACAGCTACTATCGGCAATCTTTTGCAGTCTTTAATAATGGTTTCAAACAACTCAAAACAAGCTACTGCTTTCTTCAGCCAACTTTCAGAGCGCCATTAGCCAGTAGCTGTCCAAAAGGCAGTCAATTTTTCATTTGAACCTCTAATGCCACCACTGAACATTGCAGGTGGCAATCAATAAGGAGTATCAGCAGATGAAGCACAGTCAATGGCACTGGAGAATGTTCTCCTGCCAGTAGATGTTGACAATAAGGTATCACTGACCGCATAACGGCAACCCATTTCACTGTGCTATCTTTTTAAGCAAAATGGACAGTAAAAATGAAACAATTTAACTTTTTTCAAAATAAAAATCGTAATCAAGCTTTAAAACTTTAGTAAAAAGTGTATAACTAATTATCAAAGTCAATTTACATTGTTTTTGCTTAGAGTAAAACACAGGATAGCTGTTCAGTCTGCTGACAAAGTTATCAATCATAAAGTGACATTTATTCTAGTTACACATTGAAAGTCAAGAAACATGTACAAAAGCTTGCAAAACACATGCAAATAATTTACAAATAAATTATTCAGTTGTTTAAGGGGGGACAGCGCACAATAAACAAAATATTTTCGAACTTTTAGTTTC
>JAALOO010000671.1_pt1 | contig 29013 bp, 33 predicted proteins | sample 7257641 | NCBI WGS metagenome assembly JAALOO01 (sample SAMN14085613, study PRJNA598686) | mite metagenome | biome: ENVO:01001000; feature: ENVO:01001002; material: ENVO:01001226; isolation source: single female mite from University of Michigan culture on fish food culture... ...
CTCTCTCTCTCTCTCTCTCTCTCTCTCTCTCTCTCTCTCTCTCTCTCGAATTATCTACTCAACTTTTGTTCGGTTCTATTTATTCGTCCCCATTAGCCTTTCTCTACTCTCATGTCCAGAATACTAATAACTTATTACTGATTACTTTGTCTCATTCTCTTCTTTATACTCTTTCTCTCAATTCTTTCCTCTCTCTCTCTCTCTTTCTCCCAGTGGCAATCACAGAAGAGGCCTTCCCCTCTTTTTTTCTCTCTCCCCTTATTCGATGCATAATTTATTATTATCAACTTAAACACTGACACACACACAACAATGACTGCTCATTCAAATGCAATTATAAAAGTGAACCCATTCACAAGAGAAAAGGCGAAAAGCGTATAATGGTGAGCAGTGAAAGTTTTGTCTCTTTAAAAATTAGCCGCCACTTTGTGGCATCGGTAGATGAGGAGAAAGGTTCTAAAATTAACAGTTCGCCGTTGGAGATCGATTCGATCAAAAGCGGTAGTGTTTCGCTGCCAGTGGCATTCGAAGCGACTACTGGGGGATGATGATGCTGCTGTTGGCACTGCAGTGGTTGCCTTGCTAGCTGCAGCAGTAGAAGCCAATTGGCAAGTGTGCCCACGACCACCGCCACTACCAACAGCGGTACATTGCCTCAAGTAGAGATGCTTTTGCTGAGGTTCGAGCACGAGATAGATCAATGAGAACGACTCAAATTGATCGACTGAAAACTGGGGCTCTTTGTTGTAGTAGACGCCGTCTTGCTGGAGAAAGCGCGTAAAGCCGCTCTGCGCTGCCAGGTTCGAAACGTAAACGGACACGTCTTTGGGGCTGTACTGGGCTGCATCCAAATCCCTGCGAATGGCTTCATTGACGGCGTTCAGTGATTCGCCGCCCGGATAATTGTTGGCAGAGACGTAAAACATAAACATCGAGAGCACCAAGTTTACCAGCAAATGGAGCACCATCAGCGTGTCAAGCGAAAGTGGCGACCTAAAGTAGACAAACACACACAAACATACACACAACAGCATGCTTGCTAAAGAATTTCAAATTCCTAGAAAAAAGTCCCCTTACCATGTAACAAACAATTTTGCAAGAATGTGGGAATTGGTGGCGCTCTTGGTTGAGCCTGTTAAATCTGTAGAATCCGCATCAACTTCAGTTTTCTTTCTGTTTCGTAAATTGTATCGTTTTGTTTCAACGTAGCTGGATTTCTACAGAAAAAAATTAGCAATAAACAAAAACAAAGTAAAATAAACACTAAAGAGGGCAATTACCTTGCCACTGTCGCTTTCTTGAGATAACTTGCAGAAAAGTTGAAGTAATTTGACAATAACATTAGAAGCGCATAGATTCAACAGTGGAAGGACGTAAACGACAAATCGAAGTTCTTTGTGTGGCAAGATGGAGTAAATCAAAACAAAAAGCAATCCCACAAAGGCGTACTTGTTCTTATAGAATGAGGGCATCAGTGCAAACATTGTCGAAAAAAGAAGCATTCGAGGGAGAACCGAATAAAAGTACCAGAAAAACGGCTGAGTGCCCCACTCATTTGACTTGTTGTGCACTATGTTGAAGAGTATTCCGTCTCCTGTAAAAAAGTATCATGTGAACAAATCGATCGCAATGCAATAAAAAGTAATCGCACCTTCAGGCCACATCCATTTGCCCCACATAAACGAATCAAATCCAACTGTAAATGCCAACGATAAGAGTCCGCTAGGAATTCCAACTTTAAGTGTTTTTAAAACTGATAGTTGACGAGTGTAGAAAACTTCCACTAAAAGGATACACCCAAAAAGAAGAATGGTTTCAAACCGAAGCACCACCACGGTAAAGGCAATTAGAGAGATCATTTGAGACCAGCGTTTGGTGAGCCAAGCAGAGTAGACTAACATTACTGAGATCAAGGCAAAGGTATTGGGCAGTGTCCGAGAAGAGTAGAAGAGAAAGTGAAACTGGCTCAAAGTGAGCCATGTTACCCACTGGCTAACCGAAGTTCCGTGTACTTTGGCAATTTCCTTGTTCAACTGATGATATGCATACGTGAAAATGCCCGCTAAGCAGATACGAGAAAGTACTTGATAGAAAAACTTATTTGGCAAAATGTTCAAGAGCTGAAGTGGCTTTGTCAGAAAGGCAATAACAAACGGCCCAAAAAATGTCCGATGCACAACGCCTGGAGCAATAAAATGTAAATCGAGTTAGAAATGTAATAAAAAAATATGCAATAAAGTGCACTCACCTGGAAAGAACTCGTGATCCCACGACAGACTGGTAGAGCTCTGGTTCGTCTGACTAGAACCGCTTTGCAAAAAATGCACCAACTTTGTTGGAAAAGAACGAACATCGCTGAGAAACAGATAATCATGAACTGCTTGCATGGAAAATGATTCTTCCACTTTGGTGTAGGGAGCGAAGGCCAAGTAGAGGCCGCTGACGATGAAGAGCAGGCCGCTTTGAGCGGATGCCGAGCAAAGTCGAGGTGAAATGGCCATGCTGTGGGCTATTACCTTTGGCGTTCTTCAGTCAGACTGACACACCTGGAACAGTTCCCAGTTGACATGAGCAAAGCAATGAGGGAATCCGGTGGAGTCAATCACCTGCTGTACGGCACGTGTTGACGAGGAGGAGAACACAAATGTACACAAATCGCCACTATTTCAGTCACTGTTGCCGCTCGCCAGCGCGGCCACGTCAAAATAGCGAACTTTCGCTGGCAAACTTAATTTTGGACCAAATTCCAGAATATTTCATTTTTAAACGTGTCATTTATTTAAAATTAAAATAAAGCGGAATCACTTTGGTAACAATAGTTTGTACTGAACGTTCACGGTGAGTAATAACTTTCTACTTGCGGTACTTGGAGTAGGACTTTTCCAGGCTCTTCAGTTCAATCTCAGTAACGGCGTCCTCTTCAGTCTGAACAGGCATGGTGAGGCCCAGGTCAATCCACTTAATTGCGTCAGCGTATCGTTTAAGAGCAATGAAAGTTTTGCCAAGCCAGAGGTGGTTGGTTTTCCACTCGTGCTTCAAGCTGTCAGCTTTCTCCAGCGATTCCAGAGCTTCTTCATAAGTGGCCTTTGGCGGCTCGGAGAAGAGAGCTGATGCAAGTTTACGTTCGATGAAGGACAGCGAAGCCACCTCGTAGCACCATCGACCGAACATGTGATGGAGGAGCTTATCAGTCGAATCAATGGCGACGGCAATATCACGATGCTCCTTGAACTCATGTCCGAACTTGATGCGTTCCTTCGTTCCAACCAAAGGAGCCATTCGACCGACTGCAGCGCAATACCTACAATACGGTAAGTGAAAGATGATCACATGATGCCAATTAACGTGAACCAGAAGTCCAAGTGCATGGAAGGAAAAACTTACCATTTGTGAGCATTCAACGACTCGGGACCCAGTTCGACTGCCTTTTGGGCGTACTTGAATGCCTCCTCGGTGAACTTTTTCGCCTCTGCCTTGTTGTTCACCTTTTCGAAGCTGTCAGCCATGACGAGACAGGCCTGGACTAGACGCCAGGTCACCTCCAGATTGGACTCATCTTCCTTCAGCTTATCCAGCAAAGCCTGATACAGCTCCTTCTTGTCTTTGCTGGCATCGTCAATGTCCACGTCCCAGGCGGCCAGAAACTGCTCCATCTTTTCGGGGATTGTTGGCGAAAGACCGAAGCGTCCAAAGACCGGTGACAGTTAGTTGGTAGGTTTGCAAAGTCTATGTCAGAGCGAGCAGCAGCAGTGCAGACGAGGAGGCAAGTTGATGCGAGTGGCAGTGTTTCAGTGCGGCTAAAGCCTAAATGCCAGATGAATCAGCCGAGTACACAGTGTGCACAACTGCGTTCAGTAGAGCGACGTTTGCTGTGGGTTCAATTCTGTCAGTGGCTGACAGCAGCGGGACGATAGCAACTATCTTGTCTTGCTCTCTCCCCTCGTCTTGCCGTACAAAGTCTCTCTCTCTCTCCTTCTCCTTCTCTTGAGAAAACTGATATACACTTTGGGGGAGAGAGAAAGACGCACTTGGCAGTCGGCGACGATAGGAGGATGTTGTGGTGGCGTGGCCAGTATATGGCGAATGAATGTTCACTCTCTGGTATTGCCTGCTGCTGCTGCTGCTGATGGCGGTGGTGCCACTGCTGCTGCTGCCGGTGGCCAAGTGGCCACTTGTCTCCTCTTGCAAGCGCAAGTAGATGCAAGCATGCGGCACGTCTGTTATGTTCTTTCTCTTGGTTGCCGCCGATGCTGCTGCTGTTGCAGTTGGTAGTCGAGCATACTGTACTTGCTAAGCACTAATCACCAATCACCAGTCACTGTGCGTCGACACTGACTGGTTGGCCACTGTTTCACTGATTAGTTCACTGGCTGCTGCTTGCTCTTGATGATGATTACCATTACCAGTTGATGTTGTTGTTGTCGTTGTTGCCATTGGTCGTTGGTGCAAGTTGCTGGAACAGTCAGTGCATAGAGTAGAGTAGCCTCGCTCGAGTAAAGTGGCCCTCAGTGACACTTCAACAACTGCACAACTTCAGACTTCAACAGAAACTTCTCTCTCTCGTTCTCTCCCTCCCTGGCTCACCGAACTGTACACTTTACTGACTGCTCAACTACTGCATACAGCCTGTGAGCATGAGAGAGAGAAAAGAAAGACCGACAGACTCTGACTGGCTGACTCTGGCAATCGACCGGAGCAGCTCGCATAGACTTGCATAGACTCACTGGCTCTGTCATCCAGAGACGAATTTCCACACACAGAGTAGAAGAAAGAAAGAAAGAGAGAGAATAAAGAGGGAAAGATTGAGGGAGAGAGGGAGAGGGGCGCGCGGTGCACTAATTTCGTCTTCGATCAATGTCAGTGTCTGCAGACAGTCAACAGTGCTCTCAGCATAGTCTTGGGGAGGCATTGGGTGAAAGTGGTCGGACAAGTTGATCTGCACTTCTACTCCATCACTCTCCTGACCTGCATATACCTACCACTAATTGCAATTAGCCGGCAGAGCCGACAGGCCCCGAAGTGTAGGGCACCACTCTCAGTCTCCCTACTGTCGGCGGATGAGGGCGAATATTTCGGTGCCGCTGACAGACTCTCTTTCTCTTTTGTGCAGCACTCTACAAAAGTCAGTGATTCATTTGCCGTATCTACTCTACTGCCTTGGCGTTAGTCTGTGCCAGCAGCACCGCCACCGCCGACCGACTCACTCGAATGGAGCAATTAGGTGTCTAACGAGTTCTCCAGTGCTCACTTCCTCTGCTGACTTCAGCGAGCAGCAATGCGCCAGCACCGACCGACAGACACTGCCGTTGATTGTCGCTGCAGGAAATGGACAGTGCCGCCGACTTGCCTCGCCTCGCCTTGCCTTGCCGTCCCCTTCCTTGCTCGCAGCCCATGTCGTACAAGTGTTTGCAACAGCAGGCAGCTCTCTGTACGGCACTGTCTGTTGTCTGTTGCCTGTGTCCAATAAACAAACGGTAAAAGCACTCATAAATCAATGGTCCACTGGATGGCCATTATTGTTTGCTTGTTTGTTTGCCTTTGCTGGCTTCTGACTGGCTGACTCACTGCTGCTGCTGCTGCTCTCCTGCACTCCTTTGGCCTCCCTTCTTGGCCTTCTTCCACTTCTTTCTTTCTTTCTTTCTTTTTCATCGGACCCAGTCAGCTTTCAGTTGTTCTTTCTCAATTGGCATCTGGCAGCAGTTGCTCAGTCGATGACATCAAGAGCAACAATGCTTTATATAGTCAACAACAACAACAACCACATCAACAGCAGTGGCAGTGGTAGTGCAGCAGTCGCTCGGCCATCGACAGTCCATCAAATTCAGAAGTGGCTGAGCAGTAGCTCCAGCAAGAAAAACAAAAACAGCAGCAGTTGCAACAGAGCAATTGAGCTAGCTGAGCGAAGCATCAAAGTGCATCAGTCGTCAGAGCAGCATGTAGCCAACTGCTCTAATGCAATAATTAAGTTAGCCATAACTCCTGAAACAGCGTTGATGCACTGCCACTGGGACTGACCAGAGCATGGCCGTACATGAAGTGCAGCTCATGATTGCGCTCTATGTCGATTTGCTGCAAATAATAATTCAATTGCCACTGTGAACTGTGAACTGCTGACAAGGACAACAGTGGTGTCAGCAGTGTCCAGCAGCAGTAGTGCACTACCACTGGCTCTAAATTGTCTTTCCCATCTGAATCAATTTACCTTACCACTACTGCGAGGACTACATTACTGCCTTTGCCGACAGTCCGTTTTGCGCCACCGTGTTCATTTGGCTGCATTAGGTCTCCCTCCCTCCCTCTCTCTCTGTCTTTTCCACTTTGCCTTTGCCTTTTTCGCTTCATCAGCTCGTTCAGTGCCCCGACCACCGTCGTCCAACCGTTTTGCACATCGTCAGTTGGTGCTCGGCAATTGATCGTTTCATAGATTGAGTGCTTCTGCCGTCGCTGATGCTGCGGCTGCTGGTCGCCGTCGTCGTGGTGGTGGTGGTGGTGCCTTTGCCTAATGAAAGCCATGTCCAATGACGCGCGTTGTCTCCCACAGTGTACTGCTGTTGGTGATGCTGCCGCTGCTGAAATCACAGTGCTGGCGCATTCACTGTTGAGCACTTTGCAACCACTGGGACATACATACTCTCTCGCTCACACACACTAACTCGCACACTGTCTTTGAAAACTTTTCATTCTGCTCGCTTGTCAGCGCCACAATTGCCCGGTACAATTGGGAGCCATGTTCAGCGAGAGTATTGCGCTAATTGCCATTTTTTGCCAGCTTTCCCTCCCTCCCCTTTCTTTCTCGGCTATTGATGTGCCCATTTTGGGCGGCCGCCATTCTTCGCCTATGCCTTTGTTCTTCTCCTCCCCCCTTCCCCTCACTTTTCCATCTTCGACATCTTCAGCAGCTTGCACGCTTGCTTACCGCGCTTACGCTCCGCCATAGTCCTTCGCCGCAGTCCTCTTTGACGTAATTTCCCCAATCGAACTTTAAGTTTTGCAATTTAAGTTTTGGCCATCTCAGAGTTTCCTTCCCTCTCCTCTCTTTCCCTCTCCTTTCGACGGGTTAAGCTTCGTTGTCGTCCGTCTTCGTCTTCTTCGTCGTGCTCAGTCTGTTCCATTGTGCCGACAGTGAAGCAGTGATGTGTCAGTGGCAATGAAGCGCCTGGCGCTTGAAATGCAATTTGTTCCATGAATTCATTGCATCTGCTGCTGTTGCTGTTGCTGCTGCAGTGAAGGTACAGCGGCTCAAGTCGGCTCAAGAAGACAGCTGCTAGTCGATGCTCCCTCTTGCCCTCTCTCTTTCTCTATCCTCTACTGCTTTCTTCGACTGCTGGTGTGCTAGGACCATGTTTTCGTCATCTCGCTTCGATTTCTTGCGCCGTGTTGATTGAACCATAAATGATTTCGATTCGATTGTCCTCCTAGTCGTCCCGGCTTTCTGCTTTGTCGCCCGTCTGTTGTCCTATTGGGATGATTCGATGGTGGGATGCAGCTTTCTTCTGCCCATTCGGTGGGCAGAAAGCTGCTGCTGTTCAGCATTCGATTCAGGCACTATTTTTCATGCATCGTATCGGCGCTGGCTCTGCCTGCTAGGCTATCTGAATTTCGGCTGCGAATTTGACTTTATACTTCTTTATACTGCTCTCACTCGGTCGCTAGTCCGCCTGGCTTCCCTTGCCCCCATCATCATCGCATTCAGTCAGTGGTGATGGTGGCGGTGGCTGTAGGGTTGCTGTGCGACATTTGCACTCTCTGCCAATGTATTCCACCAACCAGTATGCAGCCAAAGCTATCAGTGATCACTCTTCACGGGCGGCAACGAGCTTCATTTACAGGGACTGCTGATTTGTCTGCGAAATTAGTTGCCGCAATTGTTCACATTCTTCTCATCACTTCTTTCTTCCTGCTCTCTTTCTTCTTTTTTTCATCCTCGCCGTCGTCGTCGCCATCGACACTCTCTCTCTCATTCCCCTTTCTTCAATCTGTCTATATTGCATCGCCGAGTGGATCGGCGAGTTTGATGCGCACAGGGGAGGCTTTGATTGCGAAGGCGACGACGGCGTTGTCGGCAGCAGCATCATCAGCGACAACGGCTGGTGTCACTGGGTGAATGGAGCAATTTAGTTAATCTGCTTCTTTTACAATTTTATACTTTGTGAAACAAAATTTGGCAGTGGCGGTGGCGTCGGCGGATTGTATAATTAGTGCACGTAGCTCAAATCGAAGCCCTCTTCGACCACTCTCGTATATAGTGCGATCAGAGTGGAGCCATCTTTCTTCCTCCTTCCTCTCCGGCTCTCTCTACCCCACCACAAGCACTCGTCCACTCGTCCACAATCCTCTGGTCGCAAATGGACGCTAAGTGCACCTAAGCTTCTTTGAAATGTTTTATTTTTCTTTCTTTACAGTTTCAGACAAAAATGAATGAATGAAAGAAAGAATAGGAAAGAATAGGGAAGAATGGGAAAGAAGGGAGCCAATAAATGCACTTTGCTCAGTGCTTTAGTGCCCTGCTGAAGAGCTGGCCGATCAACACTTGAGAAAAGTGAGATGCGCCCGGACAGTACTATTTGACGGTGGCTGGCTGGCTACCGCCGTCGCTGATCGTTCATTTGTGGCAGTGTGTCCGTTGCGATAATGATGCTAACCCGTCTTGCTCCTATTCTCCATTTGCTACAAATTAACAAAGCCCATTTGGTGGCGCGCAAAGTAACAACCAGAAAAGGCAAGTGCATCAGCGACAGCAGTGGTTGCCTTTTTCCCTATTTGCAGGCTCATTGCTTGCTTTTTCTTTCTTTGCAGCAGCACACTCTTCCTCTGCAACACACTATTTGTCGGGTGCACTGTGCTCCACTTGCTATCTGTGCCTTCGTAGTCAGCGTACGCATTGTACCCGGCGTTTTTATCACCCAGGCAGTCTCGGTAATTATCTTCTAAATCCTATTGATTCGATTAGCAGCACATGCTGCTGCTGCTGCTGCTGAGCTGAACGTATGTTGCCAGCTTGTAGAGATAGCTTTGCAACATCACACAACTACCACTACTTTTACTACTACTGCTGCTGAGTGCATGTTTGTATCCGTTTGCACACCGGTTCCAGGCATCAAGTAATACCTTGGGCCGCCAGTGTATCAGTGTCTCCCTTTTGTCTGTGTTTGCCCACTGACAAATCTCATTTATTGCACGGATGCAAACAGCCGTGAAGATGAGCGAACATCTGGTCACTCTCGTCGCAGCAAAGAGGGAGGGAGGCAGGCGGAAAGAGAACAGGAAAATAAATTGGTATACCCGAAACCGGCACGCACCCAGCACCCAGCACCCAGCACACGTGGTGTGTGTACAGCTCTGCGGTGGAGCCCATTTAATTTGCCGTTTAATTTGCCATCGCTTCATCAGCTTTCTCTCTCGTCAATGACAGTGAATTGTGTGGTAGTGGTCACAGTGCGGTGGTCAGTGCCGCAGTCTGTCAGCAATTGTCACAGTGCAGAAGAGCAAGGAGAGAGAGATGGCATCGAGTGTCGCAGCCTGACACAATGTTGCGAACAGTGTGTTTGCCTGTCTGCCTGCCATCCTCTTCGTGTCCCCTGTGTTTGCTTTTGGGTCTATTCGAGTTTAGTTTTCTAAGATGGTGGTGGTGGTGGTGGTAACGAAGAGGGGCGAAGAAGAGGAAGAGAAACTCAACCGGCGTTGGTCGTTTTGTTTTTCCTCCTCTGGCAGTTTACTTTTTTGCGGTGTCCAAAAACACACATTCTCTCTCTCTCCCCCACTGACACCACCACCACCATCACTGACCACCCGACGACGACGCACTTCTTCTTCTTCGCCTACTTTGGCGGCAGTTTGTCTGGCCGCTAATGGCCCACCGAGCGGCAGTATGGCTTCCGCGAAGGGCGATACAACGACTATGGGGACTGACTGAGAACTGCTACGGCAGCACTGAAGGGGGCATCGTCAAAGCCAACCGTCGATGATTGAACCATTGCCCTGCTGATGCTAGGCGGGTAGTGTCAGCAGAGCCCACCACCAGCAGTACCACTGATGGTGCCATCAGCAGCAACGGCAATGGCAGCAACGGCAGCAGCAGCACCACCAGCACCATTTCATCCCAGACACAGTCTGTCACACAACGGGCGCCAAAAGTGATGGCAAAGTGTGAGTGCAGCTGAAACACTACTACTTCTGCTGCTGTTGGGCGTCTGGTCATGGATCAGACTGAGAGAGAATCGGTGGAAGGGGCACTGCGGAGAGAAGCAGCGTCGATGAGTCGGACAGTGAGCGGCAAAGAGCGGGATGCACTGCACACAGTGGTGGCTGAAGCAGCAGCAGCAGCAGTCAGTGGCAGCAGTCGTCGTCGTACCGATGCTGCCGTCGCTGCTGTGGCGTTTTTTGCCAATCAATAAAAAAATTATTTGCCTTTTTAATAACACAGCTATACTCACCATTTTTTCTGATCGTTCCCCTTCTCCCCTGATTTGGCAATTCCCTAATTCTCTACTGGAGGAAGAGAGCGAGAGCGAGACAATCGGCGGCGAATGGGAATATAAGGCGCGAGCATGCGGGAAATTGATGCTGCTGCTGATTTTCTGCAGCTGTAGCAGAAGGAAGGAGCAGTGGAAGAGGCAGTGGTCGGAGAGGAGGAGGAGAGGACACCGGACCAGCGGACTAGAGGCAGCGGAGTGTGTGAGTGCGGGTGTGGAGACAGTACAAGGAAGGGGATATGGCGTAGCTGAGAGAGAGAAAGAGAAAGACTCACTGTGAACTCCGACGAGGAATCGACGCACAACTGCAATTTGAGGCCAGCGGATGCAAGTCGCTGTACTCTCTGTCTGATTCTCTCTCTCTCACTTTCCAAGTTTGTGTCTGTCTCTTACTCTCTCTCTCTCTCTTTCCCTTTTCTCTCTTGTATGTATGTGTGCGATGCCCGACCGACGTTTTGCAGAGGCCGTGGTGGTTGGTGCTGATGCTGGTGGTGGTGTGCTTTCTGGTTGCCTCGCTCCTACTTCTCTCTGTGTTTGCCTCTTTCCGAGTTTCAGTGATTAATGCACTTCGAATGAGCATTTTCGGTAGACACTGCGACCAGTGCTGCGGCCGATCAGGGGCAGAAGGCAGAAGGCAGCTGCAGCAGCCCTCGAGTGCCAGGACCAGCAGCGGCGGCAGCGTCGGCGGCAGCAGCAGCGGCAGCAGTGGTAACATGAAGTTCAAATAATTTAATCAACGAATTAAGCCTGTACCATGCTGCCCTCGAGTCGGCGGCGAAAAATACCGACTGCCTGGTCGTTTCCTCGGTTTCCATCCTCGCTGGTGCTCAACCGCTGAAGTCGTGCTGCTGGTCGTCCATGTCTGAGTCAGTGCTGGTTCTGTCTGCCTGTCTGGTTGTGTGTGGCTGCGAGTGACTGTGTGTGCTCTTGCCGACGACGATGACGATGATGATGATGAGGATGAAGCTCTCTCTGCAGGACGGCTACGACCACCGCCACGACCACGACCACGACCACGACGACGCTAGCACCTTCACACTTAACCACACTTCACTTCCCCGGCGCACCTCCCATTGATACTAGTCGTCGGTACCACCACCACCACCACCAGCACAACTCCTCTCTATGCTCTTTCTCTGCTTTTTCCCGCACTGTTATTTCTTTCTCTCTTATTCCCTTTCTCGCCGCATACTGTTTCTCATTGGCACACATTCAAATAAACCTGGGCGCCACGCCGAGGTAGTCTTGAAGCTGACGCCAAATGCAGACGAACTTTGGCGCCGCAAGGCATCATCGTCCACGCTGAAAGCACCTACCACACATCTCCTCCTCCTCCTCGTCCACTTCAGCATTGTCACCGTTACTGGCCTTTTCTTTTTCTACCACCCTCACCACCTCAGCACCTCTCTTTTTCACCCACCTCACCAAAGAACCCTCAACGATGCCCTCCAACTCCACAATGCTCTAAAACAGTGACCTGACCAGTCAAACCCTGCAGTTCCTCGCAGTAGTAGTGACGCTGAGAGTCAGTCGTCTTCGCACTCAGTCACCACACTGCTGTGCTGACACAATCAAAAGATGAACAAGCGGAAATGTTCTGAAGATGAAACGGACAAAGAAGAAGAAGATGACGAAGACATTTGGGACTCGAGCTCCATTCCGCTGCCTATTCAGACCTTCCTCTGGCGCCAGACGAGGTACGCACTTACACCCATCCCCTGTTTCTGTTTCTCAACAACCAATTTTTTCCTTCCCTCCCCTTTCAATTCTCAGTCCATTCATCAGGCCCAAGATTAGCCGTTTGCAGGATGCAGCGGCGATGGAACAGCGCGAAGCGTGCAAGTTGTTCGAGAAGGTCCTCGTACAAAATATCCAATTCGGTCTTTCACCTAGCCTTACTGAGGCCATTCATAGTGTCAGCAGGTTCGTGTTTCTATTCTATTTGCAAACCTTGAACTCCTACTGACCCGTTAACCAAACTGAACTCTCTCTCTCTCTCTCTCTCTCTCTCTCTCTCTCTCTTCCTTTGCCCTTTTCAGGTGGCGCATGATAGTCGCCGCTCTGCCCCATGTGATGCACTGCTGTGCTGCCCTACTGTACGCCCGACGTAAAAGTTCCTTCGACAAGTTGTCCGCCTCAGAGACGAAGCTGCTCTACACCCTCCACTGGATCCTGCTGGACGCGGCCGAGGAGTGTGCCGACGCGGAGACGGAGCGCGGCATTCATCGCCTGCCAGAGCACTACCTCCTGCCCATCACCACCATTCAGACCTTTGTTTACTTGTACGCGCCGCTCATACCTCATCTCAAGCAGTCCGACTTCCTCACCAGCTTTCGCCTCGAGAACGGCTACAAGATATGGATTCCGCTCTTTCACTTTTGTCATCCAGAGTGAGTGCTCACTTCGCTCAAGCACTTTTGTTTACATCTTTCTTTATTTATTTTTTGCTCTCTCCTTTCCTCTTCTTTCTCGCTCTTTCCCGCTCTCGCTGTGTCTGCCTGGCTTCGCAGGATTCCCAGCTTCATCGCCCATGCTCGGAAGAGCAAGTTCTTCTCTTCGCGAGTGGAGAAGAAGGTGGCCGCCCCCAAGTTTGGCGACGTCTTCATCGGCGCGAACGGGAGCAAGTCGACTGCAGAGCCGCTCATCGACCCGTGTGATCCCTTCGCCAGCATTCCACCGCCGCCCTCCTCCTCACGTGCCACCGAGTCGCCTGCAGCCGCCGAGGGGGAGTTCATGTCGAGGGAGGACCTGAAGAAGAAGCACGAGTTCAACGAGAAGGACCAGGTGGAGCCCTTTCTGGCGACGTACCTCGACGTGGCCGTCCTCCGGTGCCTTTTCACCTCGCAGTGGATTGAGGAGGGCATCGAGTGGGCGTTGCACTTTCTCTACCGTCGCCTGGAGACCATCAGCAAGTACCGGGAGAAGCGGCGGGAGACGCTCTTTCGCAGCAACTCCCTGCCGACGCCGAAGCGAAAGAGCGACGACAAGTGTCTGGAGAGCAGCAGGCAGCAATCGGAATCAAAATCATGCCGTCCAAAGACTGACAACGAATCAACGCTAAAGGAGAGCACTCAACTGAAGACGGGATCTTCCTTTCAAGAGCTAAGGCGGTCTTCTTTCTCAGGACTTCCAGGTATGTGTGTGTGTGTGTTTGTGGTGTGCGTTTTCTGATCGGTTCTGTGTGTGTTCGCTTTGCGGCGTCCACTCGTCCACTCACTTGCCTCCCTCTCTTTATACATTTTGTTTGTTTCTTTGTTGACACAACAACTTTAAAGGACTATCGGGATTTCAAGCTCTCATCAGCAGTACTTCAAGTGCCTCTTTCGGCCGCCATGGAAGCGAGAAAGTTAAACACAAGAAGCAAAAGAAAGGCGACTCACTCGGCGGCAAGGTGGCGGAAGGTAAACAACGCTCCGACCAGAACACTGCCGGCAGGCATCACCAGGAATTTGGCGGTAAACACGGGGGCAAGGGAAAGTCTAAAAAAGACAAATCAGCATCAGCAGCAGTCACTGTACAGCAACAGCAGCAACAGCAACAGCAACAGCACTTCGATGAGAGCAGCAACCAACAGGAACGACCTAATTCAGCGACAGAGTTTAAATCGGCGTACGACTTTAAGAACCGAAAGGTATCACTCTCTGAGACGAAGCTCATCGACAGGAACGACCAGAAGGGCAAGTCCATGCCTTCGCTGCATCTGATCGACAAACGCGGCAGCCTCACGCTCGACGTCTCACGCTTTCCCACCATTCACCTGACGCCAACTGACAGTGCCAAATCGCCCCTCATCGTGAACACCACCTCCACCACCAACAACGGCAGCAGCAGCAGTGATCACCATCATCATCATCACCACCACCATCACCATCACCAGCATCATCAGCAGCAGCATTCAGTGCAAAGTGTACCCTTTCCCATAATCACCATCACCGAACACTCACCAGTGGCCTCAATGCAGTTCTTCAACTGTGACAGTGAAAGTGGCGGTAGGAGTAGGGATGTGCCCTTGCAGGACTCGACGCCAGTCGCCTCCAACTACAAGTTCTACATCGGCGATGAGCATGAGCTGCAGCAGCAGTTACAGCAGCAGCAGTCCTGTGCAGGGCCCTCGGGTCTGACGAGGAGTAAGACGGACAGTGAGATCAACTACTGTGTGGAGACGAGCAGTGAATCGCTCGCCTCCATCAACTACGTCACCAAGAACGGCCAGCTCAGCCTGGTGGTCATCCTCAAGGCCATCCACTCTATCACCCTCAAAGACTCGGTCTGCTCAATTCGAACGTGTCGCATCATCTTCAACATTATCAATAAGCTAATCAGCATGAAGATTATCACCAAACACACCGCCAGCATGTACAAAGGTAAGTGTGATCTTTGTTTGTTTCGATTCCCTAAACTCCCGACTATTATTCCGGTTGTTCCTGCTCTCATCATCACCATCCTCATCCTCATCATCCACAGCCAAAAAGCATAAAACGTTCAAACCGAATGTGGAGAATGTGGAGTTGTCAATTCACCACCTTTTCATGGACAGCCTCTTTCGCATCGTCAAGCAGCTGGGCTGTTCACGAGGCTGCGGTGAAGGTCGTCGGGAGACCGATGCCCTCCGCCTGAAGGACAGTGTCATGAAGACGCTCAAAGCTCTGTACGATCTCTCGGAGGCGCACTTTGAGCAGTACTGTGAGATGCTGGTGCAGAGTCATCCGGTGCAGGAGGTGATCGACATTCTGCACGCCTTTCTGAGCTTCTGTGCGGAGAGCAGCAGCTCGGCAGCTCACCCCTCCATGCCCGCCCAGCACCTGACCGCCTTTCCGCACAAGAAGAGCCACAGTGAGCATCACAGCCGAAGTGGATATGGCAACAACTTCACCGTTGGCCATATTCCCTCTAGTAAAGGTACCAGTAGACAGCAAACGCTTTAGCAGTGGTGTAGAGGCACTAGTTTTAGTGCACTTTGTTTACAGTACACCGTTGCCGTTTCACTCTTTTCACCCACACTCAACTTTTCTTTAAATTATCATTATTATTATTAGCTGCAAAGGTCCTCGTGGAATCGATCATAATCAAGTGCATTTTTAAGCCGTTCATCATGCGAATGGTGCTAGTGCAGAAAGAGCTGAAGGTGCAGGAGAACATGTCGCTGTACTGCGAAATCCGACAGTTCATCTCCTACGTCCGAGATCACCACGGGGGAATTTTTAGAAATGTACGATTTATTTATCCTATCCTTGAGAAACGTTTACTTATTTTATTTTGCCGACACACTTTTAGACTGCTTTGAGTGGCCTTATTGAGAGCACCAAGTACATCATGCAGAATGAGAAGGTGCAGAGTGCGTACTCGAGGGCCATGCGAGAAACGACCACCATCATCACCACCTCGGCGTCGCAGTCCAACATGAGTCCCTTTGCCTTCAGTGATGTCAATGAGAAGCTGCTCACGAAGAAGCTCAGTGCTCTGACGCCGAAGCAGCCAACCAGGCACAGTACACCACCCAGCAATCGCAGCTCGGAACTGGTCGACTGGCCGGCCACCTGCTCAAACACTGACATCACCGGAGCTGGTGGTGGTGGGCCTTCTCGAGGTGGACAGCGCTCTAGTTCGCCCGTTCCCGATGATGACTCGCTGACGTCCAAGTACGACCGGACGAGTAGGGCAGGTGGTGCAGGCAGTCGACCATCCGGCATCAAAGTGCCCAGCTGGTTCAAGCAGGCCAACAGCAAGGTCGATTCGGTGCCCTACGATCTGAACAACATTCCCAATGATAATGGAAACTTTCCAAGCTATCTCGCCATTTCCGATTCACAGTCAGATAAGCTGGGCAGAAGAGGGAGCTTCAGTAGGCAAACTATTAAAAGTAAGTACACTTACGAACAACGTATAGGAATTTCACGTAATTTTTGGAAACTACTTTATTAGATTATCCAAATCAAAACACAATGGTGCTCACTACGCTTGATCAAAAGCCAAAGTTCTTGAAAGCGAAGAAACGCATGGATCAGTTTAAGAATGTCTTTGGAAAGAACAAGCTGAAACAGGGCAGCTTCGAGGAAACGCCCGACCTGTCGCGGAAGAACTCGCTGGAGTTTGAGCGCACCAACTACGGCGGCCACGAGTCGATCACCATTCGCATGTCCAAAACAGTGCCTTTGCAAATTCTCAAAGATGGAATGCTTAAGTTTCAGTTTCTACTTGAGTCCTGCACTCCGGGCACCCTGCCCGATGCTCAACTGGTGGCGGCGATGCTGGACCTCAAGGCGCCGGTCATCTCGCGGGCCGCCTTTCTCATTGAGTGCAGCCACTTTGTGCACCGCTGCAATCGAGGCCAGTGGCCGGTGTGGATGCGCATGAACTTCAACTTCTTCCGCCCCTCAGGCATGGGCGCCGGTGCGTCGCGCAGCTCGCAGACGGTCATCAAGAACCGAGCCTCGACGACGCTCCAGCGAGCCGCCGGACGGACCTTCTACCAGTGGGGAGAGCTGCTCTCCTCGCGACTCGAAGACCTCCTGCAGAATGACATTGAGCTGTACGGGGCAACTAGTGCAGCTACTGCAGCTGCAGCCATTGCCGCAGCTGGCAGTGGTGGCGGGGGAATGGCGGCAATCACCTCCAGCGCAGCAATCACCTCCTCCTCAATCACCGAGTTCCAGGACGGCCGTCGGTCGAAGACATCAGTGCGACTGACGCCGGAAGAGGACGACTTTCTCAGTGTGCCGGCTGCTGGTCGGAAGGACGGCAGCTGTCCACTGGCGCTGAAGGTGCTCGCCTGTCAGCTGCTGCACGAGATCACCACTTTCCTCCGAGAGACGCACCAGTACCTGCCTTCGAAGAGCTCCCGACGCTCTTCACTGGCCGCTCGAGACCGAATGCCCAGTGTGGAGGCGTCTACGGCACTGTCATCAGCCGTGGTGGCCGCCTCAGTGGCCGCACCACCCGCACCACAGCCGTCCGCCCGTCCCCCCGTCAACACCAATCGCCGGTGGTCGATGGCGCTGAGCAACATGCCCATGGGCACTCCCAACGCCCACAGTCTCATATCACTGGCCAACCTGAGCGGCGGCGGCTCAACGGGGCTGCAGGCGATGCTCGACCACTGCTCCAGCATTCACGCGGACCGGAGAATTAGCTTTGTACTGCACGAGGCCGACTCGGAGAATGACTCCAGCAGCATAACCTCAATCGGTGAGGATTTTTCTACTTTCTCCGTGTTTGCTTTATTAAAAGTATTTTTCTTTTTAGACGATAACCGCGAGAAGAAGCGACTTTCACAGGTGGGCATTTCCAATCTACTTCGCCGCTCTACAGGAAGTGGACATGACAGTTTCAAGCGGAGAAGTATCAAACTGAAGAAACCGCAGGATAAGAAAGGGACGGCAAAGTTGAGATCAGCAACGCTAGTTGAGGACGAGCTGTTTAAGCGGTCTAATTCACTGCGGTCAAACTCTCGGCGAAAGGCGAGCGGAGTGTCGGAAATGTCAGAGACATCGGAAAGGTACTCGGGCGAAGAATCACCCGGTCTAATGTCTGACGATGGACACGGCGTCGACTCACCCAGCGACACACTGGATGCCAGTGATGCAGAGATCACCACCAACATTCCCTGGCTGAAAATTACCTCTATTCTCAACAGGACACTCGATTTCCAGTGTACGCACAGCTGCTCCTGTCCAGGCAACTGCTACAAGAAGGTCATTAAGTCGACGGCGTATCTGATCAAAGAGGTTCAGCGCATTTACGAGAAGGACGTGCCGTCTTTTATGGACAATGACGCCTTCAGCCAGCGACTGTTTGACGACAAAGAGGATGCCGCTCGAAAGGAGAAGAAGCTGAAAAAGATACTCATGGGTCACTCTTCACCGCTGAAACGGAAGCCTTCAGTGGGGCACAACATGGACAAGCAGACTGCTGAACGAGGCGACAATCACGGCACGCTGCACAGCAGTACGACAGCACTAGTGCACAACACGGTGGACCTGGAGATGGGCGTCTTTGAGGCGGAAGACCCGAGAAGCATCTTCTCCGATGTGCTCAGCTATCGAATGGAAGTCCGACAGGAGGAGAACCTGACACTACTGTACATGGTGAACCAGGTGAAGAATCCATTTCACTCGATCATCTCGATGATGCTCAAAAGTGCGCTCACGCTGGATCGTAGCCAGTTTGAGTACTTGCTCCAAATATCATGGAATCTGGTGATAGAGGACGACATTCAGATATCATCCGCCGCCTCAGTGGCCGTCATTCTCTGCGCTCTGAAGGTGCCCGAGCTGGTCGTTGAACTACTAAACAAAGAGCTTAACAACGCCAGCGTCGAGGTGCGCGTCAACACCATTCACAAGTTTTACAAGGTAAATGAACAACAAAAATATTGCTTTTCCATTTAACACTTTGTTTTTGCCTGAAACAGCTGTGGTCCAATCGATATCAGTGCTGGCAGCGACTGGAGGACGGCGCCCAGGGCTCGCTGAAGCTTCCACCGGCGGCCATCGAGTTCACCCTTCCATCACCCCGGATCGCCCTGGAGTGCCAACCGGTAGTCGACCCGCCGTACATGCCCATCGTCAAGACGAAGGTGGACGAGGTGGCCATCAACCAGGAGCCGGCCATTCAGAAGTCATTCGTCGCCGCCACTAAAACACGGCGCAAGCAGCAGATTGAGCTGGTGGCGCGGGCGCTGCAGGAGCAGGAGGATAAGCTGCGCGAGGAGCGGGAGACGTACCGCTTCAACGGCGTGCCGCTCACCCTGCAGGCCTCCTACGAGCCGGCGCTCTTCCACTCGGTGGAGGACCACGACGACAACGAGGACGACATTGAGCGCATTCCGCTGCACCACATGCAGGTGGCGCAGTGCTTCTTCCCCTCCTGCCTGACCACCGCCTCGGTGCAGGTGATCAACCTGCTGGAGGACAACCAGGTGAACGGGGAGGGCACCGCCGTCTACGAGGTCGCCCACAAGGTCGTCTGGCAGTGTCTGATCGAGGAGCCGGCGCTCTTCATGCGCAACCTCCTCGAGCGGCTGACGCGCGAGAAGAAGTCCACCATCATACAGACGATGCGGCGGCTGATTCGCTTTCTGCCCCGACTGCCCAACCAGGCGGCCTTCACCATGTACAACTACCTCACCGGTTTTATCATGCACCACGTGCGAACGCCGTACGAGGACTCGCAGGAGATCATCGCCTCGGTGATGACCGTCATCTGGCTGGTGGTGCCCAACGTCTACGGCCTCTTCCTCAAGGATCTCAAGCAAATTCTGCGCAAGGAGCAGTGCGACGCCACCATACTCATCACTGCCAATGTTCCAAGTGCCAAAAAGATCATCGTCCACGGTCCGGACGCCAGCTCCATTCCGTCGCAGTTTCCCATTCACGAAGATACTCAGTTTTCGCAAATTCTCACCGACAGCCTAGACTTCTTTGGCATTGACGAGGGAAAGCACAACGAGTACTTTCTCGTTGACACGAAGACCAATCAAATTCACAATCTAAATGCCTTTGTTAGGGATTTTTACTTTTTCAAACGATCACAGTACCCGCAGATCTCACTGGTGCACATGAATCCAACTGATGCGTTTGACAAGTTTCAGCGGCAGGCCTTTACATTACAGTTTACCGAGCTGGGAAAGGTACAGTTTATTTCACCAAATGTTTCACAGTATTTCTAATCGTTCCTTCTTTTAGACTTTGATGAGTCTATCACTGATCAAAACCTCATTTCTGGGCATTCAACGTGTGCTATTTTTGCATGAAGAGCTTATGAAATTGCCTTCGTTTCCGCGAAAGGCACTGGAAACCAATTTAACGCTGTACTCCGGGCCCATGGGCAAAGAGGTGCTTGGCATTGATACGTTACACAAAATATCCTGGGTCAAGCTGGTGTCGCGCATGTTTGAGGTGACATCGGGCTTCTTTGCTGAATCTGCCGACATTCACCTCTTTCTGAATGTGGTCAACGGTGCCCTTCTGCTTCACTGTGAAGATGCATCCATTCTGCGTCTGTGCATGTCAACGTACATCAATGCAGCGCATCAGTTCAAGAACATCTTTGCAACAAATGGCTACCTGCTCATCGTCCAGCCAATAGTGCAGATCTACGCGAACCACCAGACAAACTCATTGCTCTGTCGAACCATCGAGTTTGTCTTTAAGCAGTTCTACATTCTCCATCGGAAGCCATTTATTCTGCAGATGTTCGGTGCCGTGGCCCCGCTACTGGACACTGATGCAGCCCACGCCAGCTACGGAACGGCCTGTCAGATTAGTCCTCGAGCCATCTTTCAGCTGCTGCAGTCTCTTGGACAGTACACCGCTGACCCACTTGACATTCTGGAGCTGGTGGAGGCAGAGAAACCACTGAAGGCGCTTGATTTTTGCTATCAAATGGACTCGGAGGCGCTGACCATTTTAGATTCCATCTCGCTCTGCGTCACCGTCATCTCCTATGCCTCTGACTCTGAGCGAGGCCACCAAATGCTGACCGTTCTGGATGCCATCCTGCCGCACCATCTGAAGCACATGCAATCGCTGACTACCAAGAAGGAAACACCGGGCGGGCCTCGTACTGAGCTTCAGATGATTCACAGTATTTCAGTGTGCATGAAGACGCTAATCTACAACTGTGAAGCACTTACGAGGTAATTTAGAATTTGGTTTGAACTTTACCAAGGCAAAGCATTCTAACATGATCTCTCTTCAGGAATTACACCGGACCTCAGAAGCCAATCGACATTAGAGAGGCCAGCTTCAAGAATGCTTCTCCACAGTTTATTGAAATTGATGAGGACAGCCATTCAAAGTACGTGTAAATTAGAGCACTTTAGATGATTTTTAACATTTTGTATCCTCCACTTTGCACAGGTACAATCCTGATTCGTATTACCCAACTCAAAAGTACAACGCTGAGCTTGATGACGGTGAACTAAGTCGCCTGGAGTACCGCAACCCACGTGATCTGCTGCTGAAAATAGTTTCGGAGTTTTTGACTCGAAGCACGGCTCGTTTAGCTGATCTGAGCAAGAAGATACCTGATTTACACCAAAAGAGCTCTAGCTACGAACTGCTCGATGTGAAGTGTCACCTGCGCCTTGCCGAAATTGCCCACAGTTTGCTCAAACTGGCGCCCTACGATCCGCAGACGATGGCCTGCAAAGGTCTGGTGAGGTACATGAACGAAATTCTGCCCAACTCAGAGTGGAGACAGGAGCAAATGCGACCGGCGCTGATTATGGTTCTGCGTCGGCTGGACAAGACGTTTACGAAGATATCGAAAAAGTCAGCCATCAAGCGAAACACCGACTGGGAGGCGGCTCGACGACTGCTGAAGGGCGTCTACTTGACCTTCACCAAGCATCCGTACATCGTCCACCTTCCACACCTAAAGTCGCTGATCAGCGTCTGTCAGAACATTATTCTTGGCGACTTGGCACTGAATCTTTCTGACTCATCGTCCACCTTTTCCTCGTGGACTGTCGCCCTCTCTCAGGCTCCTCCCCCAGGTAAATAATTTTTAAGATTGTTAGTAGAGACCCAACTAATTATTTTGTTCTTCCACCGGAAAGGCTTCACTTCCGTTGCCGTCCGCTTGATATCACTGCAGATGATTCAGCTGGGTGACTCTCAGTCACTGGAAACGCTGTGCAGTGGTGCGTTCTCCTCTCCGGAGAAGAGTGAAATCTACCTGATGAACATGATCTACCCGTTGTGTGTTCGAATCACCAGTGGTCTGAAGGACATTCCCAAGCTAAGACACAGTGACATCAACTTTATTCTCAACATCATTCTCAACATACTGAAGCCGATCAGCGGGAAACCCGGCAAGGGAAGTGACTCCTCACAAGTGGGCCAGCAGCTGAAGCAGTACTCACTACAGCAGATTGGCTTTCTCGGTAATACTGCACACTAACAGGCCAACTCATTTGCAACACTGATCATATTAACTTTTGTTATTAATAGGTCTAAAGATTTTAATCACCTGCTTTGAGAAGCAACTAACCACCGAGTGGTACCGTATCTCCAAGTGCATTCGTGATCTAGCCGATAAACCGCACTTGATTGGTGCCACCTTTTGGAACTTTCTCGACTTTGTCTCCACGTATCGAACGCCGCTGTATGTGCTCATTCTGCCGTACATCAAGCGCAAGTACCTCGCCAAGACGTGTGACAATGAAATTGAGCGCACCTATCAGATGAAGATCAGCGAAAAGCTACAGGGCGGCAGTTTGCCGCTGAACCGCTCAAAGGGCAGTCTCTGCGTGGCTCTAGTGATGGAGTTGAAGACGCTCAGGTAATTAATCACTTTTTTTTGAATGACATTTTATGAAGGTAATACAAAAGAGAAAAAGTAGAAAAATGTTAACTTTAAAAAAATTGCATTCGAAACGGGGGTTCTTTTTCCTTGCCTTCCGCCAGTCTGTCAGCTTCTCGAACTACCTGCGCTTCGTCGCCGATCGTCATCCAGCGGCTCAAATAAAGAGCGGCTCCCATTGCCAGAAGCATTGCTGCCGGCAATGCTTGAGCCAGAGCGCCAGACTTGCTCTTGCTTCCTTTTTTGTGGTTGCATTGCTCTTGTCCAGGCAGACAACTGAGGAAGTCAATTTGAGTCAGTTCGGCAAAGTGAACCGCTTGTTCAGAGAGTCCTCTAATTGGCTCGATTTTGAGTATTTGACGTCCTCCTCTTGCAGCAGCTTCCATTGCTTTGTAAAGCGTCAGATTACCTTGAGCCCTGGCAATAGTAGGATCTGCCATGTTTAATAAGTGACACTTTTTCCTAATCAGTTCTTGAGTGGCATTGCAGATTCCGACGTAAACAATGCATAGCAACAATTGGAAGGGGTCTTGAAAGCTGTCAGGCTCCGATATGTAGGAATAACATTCAAAGACGTTTTCCAATTTGTCAGCATAAACAGGAGACATGGCAAAGAGCAGACGCCTTACAGCAATGTAGCACTCTCGCAGATAAGCACCGCACTCTAACATTCGCAGGATGTAGCGGTTGTCCTTGTAGAGCTCTTTCAGCTTCTCAACAATCAGAGGATCAATTGAGGTCGGTGGGTGTGGACGGACAGGAGGTGTACCGAAAGGCGGTGGCTCAGGAAGGAGGTATTCTTCAAAGTAGGAAATGGCAAACTCAACCATCTGACGCGCTTCGTATCCAGTCACTGTTGGTGTCGATGCACCCTCCGAAAAAAAGTAACTGAACCGTGGGTCGGAGACGAGATTATCTGACTGCCAAACACAAATGCGAAAATTGAAGTCAATGATTTCCTGGGTTGGAAGATAAAGAGGAGGCACCTCTTTTTCTTCTTCCGTTTTGAACTTTGGTTTTAGGAGAGTTTGACAAGTGCAGCTGACAGTGGATGTAGAAGGCAGGTTGGTCGACGGCGGCGTCGACAAGTCGAGCATCGGCTCATTGACGACGACCATCTCCTCCAGATTTCCTTGAACTTCTTCACTTCCACCTTCTTCTATTTGTCTTTGACGAGCTTGGTCTTCAAGCTTCTTTTGCCGAGCGGCAGCTTTTCGGGAATACATTTGTGATGTGTACACTTGGGTTTGCTTGGTCTTTAGCTCGTTCACACTGTGGTTCTTGGGCTTACCATAAGTGGCACCTGAGTAAAGAATAACAAGTTTTAGCTTTGTCAGACTCATCAGACGGAAAGGGATCACTTACCCTTGGGAGTCTGGCGCTTGCAACCACTACAGCGGACTCGGATGCGGTAGGTTTGTAGCACAGACGGGGAGATTTCTTGGGACGAAACACAGGTAGATTTCTGAAAAAAGGGGGAAAGGCAAACAAAATGAGAGTTGTGTTGTGTTGGTGTGCTCCAATGATCGCACGCTGCTTAGAAATCTTGCTATTCAGAGAGTACGTCTTATCACGTTACCACTCTTTTTCATCCACTTGTTTGTATACCACTCAGTCAATGGCCTACTGTAGGCCGCCCACATGATCAGGTAATTAATGATTCATTATTTCCAGGGAGGACATCATCCGCCGAAAGAACAATCCCAACATTGACGAGCGAAGTCGATCGATCATCCAGGAGCCAAACAGTACGGCCACCAGTGAAAACCGACCCGAGAACAGTGGCCATCGTCTCAGCTTTGCCCTTTCTCAAATAGCAGCCAGTGCCTCAAAGCTGTCCAATATAAGCTCTTCCAACTCGAACACCGCTGTGGTCAACCCGCTGCAGACCAGTGTCAATGAACCGGCCGTCTCCTCTCCAACGACCTCCACAAAGTCTGGTGGGCTATTGCGAGGGCTTAGCTTCCGCTTGGGCACTGACTCTCGACGATTGGCCTCCAGAGGACTGAGTGTAAAGTTGGCTTCGAATCAGGCCGACAAGAAGATGTTCACCAGACGCACCAGCTATCCGGATCAACCAGAAAGTGCTGACAAGGAGAATGGTAAGACAATGGGTGTTGTATATTTTTTTAAATTGCTAAATTATGACGCTTTATGGTAGATGGTCTCAAGGAATCACACGCCACACATTCAGAGCCCAAGCTCAATCGACGTCTGACTGTGCTCAGCAAGAGCACGCGTGTCATCAGTCCGGGCTCGTTGAGCGGTGAAACGCTGAATGAGAACGACGAAAGCGGTTTAGAGAATGTTAAGACTCTGTCGCAGAGCAAAGAAGAACTACAACCGGCAAAGTACCGGCTTCAGCGACAGAAAGGACAAAACCGCCGATCACTTCGTGTTCGCACGACGCCCAATCGCGTCAAAGATCCCATTCGGGCTGGTATCGGTCTCTTCAAGTCTGAAACGATCGACAACAGTGACGACCTAAAGCAGCAGCAGCATCAACAACATCAGCAACAACAACAACAACCTCATCAGCCCCAGCCAACGACGGTGCACAGTCCAATGATTCGCAGTTGTACGGCTGAAAACGACTCGACGACCTCCTCGCTGAGCTACATCAGCGGCGGACCGAGCTTGCTTGCCTCGCCACAAGATCGCGACAACGACAGCAATGGCAATCTGCACAGCAGCACCATTGCCGCCATTTACCACCACGAGTGCTCCACTGAGAAGACCGCTCTGCTGCACATGAACTCCATTGACAGCTGCGGCAACAGTAGCAGCAATAACCAGCCATCGACAATGGCGGGCAATACTAATAATAATAATAATAATAATAATAATAACAATAGTAATAATAGTAATAATAACAGCAGCCACAGCACAACTAGCAATAAGCTGAACAATAACAATGAATTCCCGATGCGAGTCATTTCCAATCTGAGCCTGACGCTGAACACTCGCAGCAGTGCCAATGAGACGACCAGCAACAATGTCGCCTTGTCGCCCTTTGAAACAACTCTGACCACTTTGCCTTTTGCCGACGAGGACGTGTAGTGCCGGTGCCACCTTTCAGTGAGACTTTGTGTATGACTTGGTGCGTGTGACAGTGTGCGTGTATGAGTTGTATCCTTCTTCAGTGTGCCATCATCACTCACCGCCTGCACTTCCCTGTCGAGCACCGCCAAACTCCACCTGTACCCCTTCAACGTTTCGTCAATTTGTTCTTTTCGCTTCCGCCCCTTTGAAAACCAAAACGTCCATTCGGTGCAGATCTCTGGGCAGCTAAACGCCACTTCAAACCAATTGCCAAATCAACAAGTACAAAACAATTACTCAAACTTTACTTTGCATGTTTCGGTGAACCAGGATCTCTACCAGTGAGCAGCACCCGGTTCCTCTTTTCTATTCGATTCAATTCTTCTACTTCATCAGCATTTCCTTTCCTCCAAAGAAACCCTTATCAGCCGCCGTCAATGGCCGCTGCTGCCACAGTTGCTGCTGCCACCTGAGTCTATGTGCCATCACACACAATCTTTGTGCAACCTTTTTTATCTGTCAGCAGCAGTAGCAGTGGCGGCAGCGTCAGCAGCGGCAACCTCTGTGCTAGTGTACCACCCGGACACTGATTTCGTATCTTCATGTGAAGATCATCATCACCATCACTACCGCCACAAAAACCACTTGTTAGATCGCCACCACCACCACCTTCTACTCCGCTCCCATCTACCATGCAGTAGTGCACTCTCTTTCTCTGTTCGTCCATCTCATCTTCCCGTTCATCTACGTTCGAATTATAATATATTATTTCTTTACACTATTATATTTCCATTTATAGTTCTTTTCTTTTCACTCTCTTTTTCTTCTCACTCACCTTTATGCATCATTCATCCGTTGGTCTCTTTCTCTCTTTCTTTCTCATTACCTTCTATCGGTCAGGCGTACTGCACACTTTCACAGACACCAGTCGTAACTGTCCCAACTGAACTTACCTCATCATCCCAGACAGAGAACAGTCCACTGCAGAACTGACTAGTCCAGTCATGAACCCTGTACCCTCGTGTTCTCTCTTTCTCTTTCGTAATAAGCGCACATTGGAGCACAAAACACAAAACACACACAAACACACCTGTTGTTCGAAATCTGAACTGTTGTCCAAAGTGTCAGACACAAAACTGTTGTTGATCTTGTTCTTGTTACCCAATTGGTTGTTTTTATTTACCTTTATCATTTACTACGGCTCTTTATACACACACTCTGACACCTGTACCTTACTATTTACCTTACCACACTGACTGCGACCGACTTGACGGGATACGGACGTCATTTTTTCTTCTTCTTCTTTCTCGTTTATTTATTTATGTTTTCCTTCGCTCTACTGCTACTAGTCTTACGCCAAATATATCTCTCGGTTGCAGTCGCGTCTGTTCTGCTGTTTCACCTGACCGGTAGCAGGTGTGAGTCGCCTTGCACTTGCTCGTTTATGCCGCTCTGTCGGTGCCGTCCTTTTCTCTCATTTTCATTTTCGCTCTTTCCCTCACTGACGGTCAGTTTCTCTTTCTACATCTTTGTCTCTTCTGCGAAGAAACCTCATGCAAACAAATCTGTTGTACTTGTTGTTGAACTTTTGATGACATCACAAAAATATATTGTAAACATCTAGGATATATATTCTATGCAATTCTCGCTATCAACCCGAATCACTTTTTTGTATTTCTCAACTGATTATTAAAAATGATTATTGTTTCTACTCTGACTAGTCTACTACTCTTTTCTGTTTGAGTTGCGGATTTTGACGCGGTATTTGGCGCGAAATGAGTTCTTTTTGGGCCTCACCTTGCTCCGTGTGTACTCTCTAAGTCTGTGTGCTGCAGTTAATACTGTAGCCACTACTGCGCACAGGCATTGTTGTCCCTGTCCCGGGCAAAAAAAATAGCCTGAAATTGAATGACGAATGACGAGCCTTTCAGTGTGTTCACTACTAGGTCTTGTCTTCTCTCTTTTTTTCTTTTTCAGACTGCCCCCTCGGTGTCTGCCATGTTGGCACTGCGCCATCACCACCAGCCATCTAAATGGTCCATTTAGGTGCGCTTGTTCAGGGAAAGGTGAAGCTACTGTGGGCAATAGTCGAGATGGGCCCAGAGAGGTGAGGGGACAGGCACAGTTCTGCTCGTCACGGCAATTGCTTCTACTGCTTTCTATTGCCCCCAACTTCAGCAACAAGTGAACACTGTCCTCTGTTCTCTGGCCTGACAACACCAACAATAGCTGACCAGGCAGGCAGTCATTCGTCTGCAGCAGACACACAATGGGACCGATAGAAAATGTTTCGGGCGTATACAGCCCACACTACAGTGTTAATGCCAGTCTTCTGTGCTAAATACGAGTACGCCTTTGAGTTCTCGGGCACTACTGCTGCTGCTGTCGCCATTTGTCATGGCCATCTCTAATTTGAAAGTCATGCAGAAACTACCTCGCTGACACATTGGTCATCTCTAGAAACACAGTGCCCATCAAAAGTCTCTTTCAATCTTAAGCACCGTTTCGAATTGCACTTCATTTCATAGCCATTTACGCAAAAGAAGAAAGAGAAAAAGCAACTTGCGCTGTAGCTGGTCAAATCTTGACTTTGGGTCGGTTCACTTGTCTCATCGGTCGCCTATTATTACACTTGCAAAATCATTTCAAATGACTTGGTAGGCCGCAAAAATTGCTTGTCTTGTTAGCGTCACTTATAGGACTTATCAATTACTGGTGTTGCTGCGGCTGCAATTTGCAGTTTTTTAAAACTTGGTCAAATAAATTCAGTGCACTGCAGGGTCAACTTTAAACTGCGTCAAACACTGACTGGTCATTGCTTGAAATGCTGCCTGGAATGTCCCTTCACTCTAGAAAGGGTCTTTTGTGTCCAGCGAGCTGCTGAGCTCAAATCATGCGAAATGCCATTAACTTTGTGCAATTCAAACTCAACTGACTAAAGGAGAGAGAGAAAGCAAAAAAGGAGAGCACCTCAAGACAGAATCGAATTGCAAGAGTGTGTGTGTTTCCAATTTGATAGTCTTTAGCTTTCGCTTTTTCGCTCTGCATTTCAATCATTGAACCAGTGAACTCATTCACGAAGTAGCACAATTACACAAATGGAAATGGAGCCAGGGAAGAAAGAAAAGAGAGAGAGAGAGAGAAAGAAAGAAAGAGAGAGAGAGAGAGAGAGAGAGAGAGAGAGAGAGAGAGA